>Ga0209748_1000340_pt1 | contig 25624 bp, 28 predicted proteins | sample BarGraIncu00421A_FD_185490 | JGI IMG/M metagenome (GOLD analysis project Ga0209748, IMG submission 185490) | Arctic peat soil microbial communities from Barrow, Alaska - Barrow Graham LP Incubations 004-21A (SPAdes) (version 2) | ecosystem: Environmental > Terrestrial > Soil > Wetlands > Peat... | reverse complement strand
ATCAGGATATCGCTGACATTCTTGGAGTCTCTTGGCAATATACTCAAAATTTAGAAAAAAGCACGATAGAAAGGCTTCAGGCTGCGGCATCCAAAGAGGAATTTAGTAACTTTTGGTAAACTGCAGACTAAGTAATATTTGTCTTGACTATTAAGTTGGAATGACCCATAATAACTATCAAGAAGTAGTGTAGCTTCGGTTATTTGTGTCTTTTCGAATATTTGGCATTATTTGAAGAAACCAACCGTAGTTAAGGGAATCTTCGGCGCCAAGAACCCCTATTAACCAACTAACCAAAAAATTATTGCGAGGAGCAGCATAATATATATGGCAAAATCAAAGCCTACTAGCACAGGCCGTGTCTTCTTTACTGAGGGCGACGGAGCACTTCCACTACCAAACTTAATTTCTCATCAAAAAGACAGCTGGCGTGAATTCGTCGAAACCGGTTTGTCTGAAATTTTTTCGGAATTAAATCCGATTGATGATTACACTGGTCAGAAACTGTCATTACGCTTTAATGACTATGCTTTCCAGGATCCAAAAACTAGCGAACAAGACGCTAAAGAAAATAATCTTACTTTTGATGCACCTTTGCATGCCAACGTTGAGTTGACAAATAAAGTTACTGGCGAAGTCAAAGAACAAGAAATCTATCTTGGTGATTACCCATGGATGACCGATCGCGGTACGTTTATTATTAACGGTACCGAACGTGTTATCGTATCTCAGCTAATTCGCAGTGCTGGCGTTTTCTTCACATGCGAAAAAGCTGTTACTCGCAATTACTATGGAGCAAAATTAATTCCTGGCCGAGGCGCTTGGTTGGAGATTGAAACTGCATCTAACGGTGTTATATATGTAAAAATCGACCGACGTCGTAAATTGCCAATTACGACTTTGTTGCGCGCCCTAGGTTACAGCAAAACCAGCGAAATCAAGAGTCTTTTTGAAGACATTGATACTGGTGATGTTAAGTATATCGAAGCGACACTCGACAAAGATTCAGCCCGTGGCTCTAACGAGGCTTTAATTGAAGTTTATCGTCGTCTACGACCAGGCGATTTGGCGACAGTCGATAACGCCCGCAGTATGATTGAGCGAATGTTCTTTGATTTCAAACGCTTTGATTATAGCCGCGTTGGACGATTTAAATTGAACCAACGACTTGGCCTAAAAGTGCCAAATACCACTGAAAATCGCGTTTTTCAATTAACTGACCTAGTTGCAATTATCCGCGAGATTATTCGCTTGAATAATACTCAAGGACCAGCAGATGATATCGACTCTCTTTCAAACCGACGTGTTAAATTAGTCGGCGAATTAGTAGCCCGACAATTCCGTGTTGGTATGCTGCGAATGCAGAGAAATGCTATGGATCGCATGAGTATGAGCGACCTAGAAACAGTTACACCGGGACAACTAATTAATGCTCGTCCAGTAGTAGCAGCTGTTCGTGAATTCTTTGCCAGCAGCCAGTTGTCACAGTTGATGGACGAAACCAACCCACTTGCTGAACTTTCACACAAACGACGCCTAAGCTCGATGGGCCCAGGCGGTTTGTCTCGTGAACGCGCTGGATTTGATGTGCGTGATGCTCATCCAACCCATTACGGCCGTATCTGTGTTGTTGAAACTCCAGAAGGTGCCAACATCGGTTTGGTACTAAACTTAGCTTCATACGCCAAGATTAACGAATACGGCTTTATCGAAACTCCATACATTAAAGTCAAAAATGGAAAAGTTTCAAAGGAAGTTGTTTTCCTTGATGCAGCTCAGGAAGTTGTTGAAGTTATTGCCGATGCTAGTGTAAAACTCAACAGTGATGGATCATTTGTTGATGAACGCGTTAGCGCAAGGCGTGGTATTTTGCCAGAACAAGTCGATGCCGGCGACGTTACATATATTGACGCTTCTCATAAGCAAATTCTAGGGTCTTCGGCCGCTTTGATTCCTTTCATTGAGAAGAACCGTGTCGACCGATCTTTGACTGGTTCAGCCATGCAAAAGCAAGCTGTACCTCTGTTGATTCCAGAATCACCAGTTGTAGGAACCGGAATTGAAGGCGAAATAGCCAAGAATACGAGTCAACTAGTCCTAGCTGCCGGTGACGGTGAAGTTGTCCGGGCTGATGCTGATGAAATTCACGTTAAATACGAAAAAGAAGGTCTTGCCAAGTACGAACTAATTCACTTTGCCAAAAGCAATGATGACCGTTCGATTAACCAAAAAGCTCGCGTAACCCGCGGTCAAAAAGTTAAAAAAGGCGATATCTTGATTGAAGGTGCGTCAATTGCCGATGGTGAATTAGCACTTGGACGCGATTTGTTGGTAGCCTTTATGCCTTGGGGTGGTTATAACATGGATGATGCTACGATTCTATCTAGCCGATTAGTCCGTGATGACACACTTACCAGCATTAATATCAAAGACTACAATGTTGAAGTTCGTGAAACTAAACTTGGTAACGAAATTGTTACTAGGGATATTCCAAATGTCAGTGAAGAATCACTTCGTCATCTTGATGAAGATGGTATCGTACAAATCGGCAGCGAACTAAAAAATGGTGATGTTTTAGTTGGTAAGATTACACCAAAGGGTGAGCAAGAACTTTCCAGCGAAGAACGATTATTGCGCGCTATCTTCGGTGAAAAAGCCAAAGACGTTCGCGATACATCACTACGTATGAACAGTGCCGGTGGCGGTAAAGTTGTCGGTGTCAAGATATTCAGCCGTGAAAACGGGCATGAACTAAAGGCCGGCGTTTTGATGCAAATTCAGATTTTTGTCGCTCAACTACGTAAGATTAGCGTAGGTGATAAGTTAGCTGGACGTCACGGAAACAAGGGCGTCGTCGCAAAGATTTTACCTGTCGAAGATATGCCATATATGGAAGACGGTACACCTGTTGATGTCGTTTTGAACCCACTTGGTGTTCCAAGCCGTATGAATATCGGTCAGCTGTTTGAAACTCACCTTGGTATGGCAGCTCGGGCATTAGGCTACAAAGTCGCAACCCCTGCCTTTAATGGTGTTCCAAATGAAACCATCGCTGATCAGTTAGAAAAAGCTGGTTTTGCCCGTGATGGTAAATTCCAATTGTTTGATGGCCGCGATGGACAAGCGTTCGAAGAGCGCACGACTGTCGGTGTTATGCATATGATTAAGTTACACCACATGGTTAGTGACAAGATTCATGCTCGCTCAACCGGACCATACACCATGGTCACTCAGCAACCACTTGGTGGTAAAGCTCAAAACGGTGGTCAGCGCTTCGGAGAGATGGAAGTTTGGGCACTTGAAGCTTACGGTGCTGCCGCAACTCTTCAAGAGATGATAACCATCAAGTCCGACGATGTTTACGGACGTGCCAAAGCTTACGAATCAATCATCAAAGATGAACCAATTGTTGGTCCAAAACTGCCTGAATCATTTAACGTTTTAGTTAAGGAACTTCAAGGTCTTGGGTTGCGTGTTGATTTACTTGACGAAGCCGAAGACGCGATTATTGACGCCGCTCAAGTAATCAGCAGCACGATTGGTGTCGAAGACCTAGCTGACGTGGCAACCGAAATTCCTAATGAAGATGAACCAGTTACACTTGATGACATTGAAGAAGATATGTTAATCGAGGATGTGGACACAATTATTGAACCCGTAGATATTGAGGAGGAGGTGTAATATGGCACGAGTAATTGCAAGCAACGGAATTGCCGACTTTAACGCAATCCGACTGACAGTAGCTAGCCCCGAAGATATTCTGCGCTGGAGTAATGGTGAAGTCACAAAACCTGAAACGATTAACTATCGAACCCAAAAACCTGAACGCGACGGTTTGTTCTGCGAACGAATCTTCGGACCAGTCAAAGATGTTAATCCACACGATAATAAACTAAAAGGTGTTCGTTCTCGCGAAGCTGCTGTTGATAAAAATGGCGAGCTAATCACTAAGTCAATTGTTCGACGCGAACGAATGGCCCATATTGCCCTGGCAACACCTGTTGCCCACATTTGGTTCATGCGTGGCACACCAAGTGCTATGTCACTACTACTTGGTATCACAGTTCGAAACCTAGAGCGCATCGCGTATTTTGCGACCTATGTTGTCTTGAAAGTAGACGAAGTGAAACGCGACCAATTCCTATCCGATTTGGAAGCTGAAACCGAAGCAGGCAAAATTGCCATTAAAATGCGATACGAACGTGAAGCTGGCGTTGAAGGTGCGGATATCAAACACCTGGCAACTGAACAATCTCGTGAAGTTGAAGAGTTGCTTGAAACTTACAATGTTAAAAAAGCTCAACTTGAATCTTTAACTAAGTCAGCTTTGATTAACGAAGTTGACTGGCGTAGTTTACCAGAAGAATACGAAGAACTAGCTACAGTCGGTATGGGTGGAGCTGCTTTGAAGGCTTTACTTGACGAAATTGACCTTCCAAAATTGATTGCCAAACTAGTTGAAGAAGTTACTATTGCCAAAGGCCAACGTGAGAAGAAACTATTGAAGCGTCTCAAGATGCTGGAAGGTATGTCAAGCGCTGGGATTAATCCTAGCAGCTTAACATTAACAGTCTTGCCAGTTATTCCTCCAGATCTTCGCCCAATGGTTCAATTGACCGGTGGACGCTTTGCGACCAGCGATCTTAACGACCTTTACCGACGTGTTATCAACCGTAACAACCGTTTGAAGAAGCTGATTAGCCTAAACGCCCCTGAAGTCATCTGCCGAAACGAAATGCGCATGCTTCAAGAAGCCGTCGACGCTTTGATTGATAACAGTGCTGCCAAAGGCAACCGAGCAGTTAATGCTACCGGTGGTCGTCGCCGTCTGAAATCAATCAGCGACATGCTAAAAGGAAAGCAAGGCCGATTCCGCCAGAACTTGCTTGGAAAACGCGTAGACTACTCGGGACGATCGGTTATTGTTGTCGGTCCAAAGCTAAAAATTAGCGAATGTGGTCTGCCAAAACAGATGGCGCTTGAACTGTTCAAACCGTTCATTATCAGCTGGTTAATTCGTGGCGAACATGCTTATAACATTCGTTCCGCAACTCGTCTAATCGAGTCTGGTGACGCCCTAGTTTGGGATGCACTTGATGCAGTTATCGAAGGAAAATACGTTCTTTTGAACCGTGCACCTTCGCTTCACCGCTTGTCAATTCAAGCTTTCCAACCGGTATTAGTTGATGGTAAAGCTATCCAACTGCACCCACTTGTCGCTAACGGTTTCAACGCCGACTACGATGGCGACCAGATGGCTGTACATTTACCTTTATCAGCTGCTGCCCAAAAGGAAGCACATGAGTTAATGAGTGCCACCAATAACCTTCTAAAACCTGCCGATGGTGCGCCTGTTCTAAGTATTGGTCAAGACGTTGTCTTGGGTAACTATTACCTAACATACGAAAAACCAAGTGCTCAGACCAAGAAAATCAAAGCCTACAGTTCGTTGTACGAAGCCGAAATGGCCTATGATAACAAGAAATTGCAGCTACAAAGCCCAATTCGCTTGTATTTCCGTGGTGAAATCCGTGAAACAACTCTTGGACGTGTCTTCTTTAATGACATTTTGCCAGAAGATTTCCCATACGATAACTCTGTCCAGAATAAAAAGCAGTTAAAACGTGTTCTTGCCAAGATCTTTAATGATTACGGCGCTGTAACGACTGCCCAGACAGCTGACCGAATGAAAGGCTTAGCCTTCCGATTCGCTACTGTTGCAGCTGTTTCTACAGGTAAAGATGATTACGTTCAATTCCCACAAATTAGCGTATTCGTTGCCGAAGGTGACGCCAAGACGGCTTTGATTGCCGACCAGTTCGACCAAGGTCTAATCACCGAAGATGAACGCTACAACTTGACGATTTCAGCCTGGCGCGCAGTTGATCACAAAATTGCTGATTTCCTAAAAGATAAATTGAAAGACATGGATACCAGTATTTCCGTCATGGTTAACTCTGGTGCTCGTGGCGATATTTCAAATGTTAAGTGGGCCAGTGCCATGATTGGTATCGTGGTGGATTCCAATAACCGCGAAATCGAGCTGGCAATTCGGTCTAACTATAAAGACGGCCTCAGCTCACTTGAACAGTTCGTCGCCACTCGTGGTGCACGTAAAGGTTTGATTGACACTGCCCTTAAGACTGCCGATGCTGGATATTTGACTCGTCGTCTTGTCGATGTGTCTCAAGATGTATTCACTGTTGAAGATGTCGTAGATCAGGATGATGGTTTTGCAATCCTACGTAGCGAATCAGAACTAACAATGATTGGTTTCGCTAGCCGTTTGATAGGCCGTTATACTGCTGAAGAAGTACCTGGTTACATCGGTGATGATCAGATTATCACCCGTGAAATTGCAATGGCTATCGAAGCCGATAAAGAAATCGAGAGCGTCAAGATACAATCAGTCCTATCAACCAAGAATCTTCGCGGAATTCCACGCAAGAGTTACGGTATCGATATGGCAACCGGTTATCTTGTTGATGCTGCTCAACCTGTCGGTGTTATCGCGGCACAGTCCGTTGGTGAACCTGGCACGCAGTTGACGCTTAAGACTTTCCATAAGGGTGGTGAAGCCGGTGGTGATATCACGCAAGGTTTGCCTCGTGTTGAAGAGTTGTTCGAAGCCAGGTCTCCTAAAGGTCAGGCTTTCGTCACTGAAACTGCCGGAACAATTGATGTTTGGGAAGATGGCAAAAAATACGTCGTTCAAGTTACTCCAGAAGCTGGTCATGTTGAACGAATTGCGCTGGAAGGCCGGACTGTCGTTGTCAAATCTGGTAGCGATATCAAGGTTGGTGACGTCTTAGCAACAGGTGAGAGTGAGTCAAAACCACTTACAGCACCATTTGATGGCGTTGTAGAGGTTATAAAAGACACATTAGTACTTGCTGCCAATGCGAGTTCTCCAGTTCGCTACGACATTCCAGGCAGTGCACAGCTAGTAGTTAAGCCTGGCGATACTGTTGAACCTGGCGACCGATTGTCCCTTGGATCGCTAAATCTACATGATTTGATGCGTCTAAAGGGTACTGAGGCGACTCAACGCTACATCATTAATGAAGTGCTACGTATTTACTCGGCACAAGGTCAAGATGTCGCTGACAAGCACCTTGAGGTCATTGTCCGCCAGATGTTTAGTCGCGTTCAAATCGAAGACCCAGGTGACAGTATCTTTGTCTCTGGTGATATCGTTTCGAAGGCTTCAGTCGTTGAGGCAAATGCCGACCTGGCTCCTGCCGGTAAAAAGCTTGTTGGTTACACCCAGTTACTACTTGGTATCACCAAAGTTTCTATCTGGTCAGACAGCTTCCTGTCCGCTGCATCATTCCAAGATACAACTCGTGTTTTGATTAATGCCGCTATCAGTGGTCGAATCGATCGATTGCACGGTCTAAAGGAAAACGTTATCATTGGTCGCAAGATTCCAGTCGGAACCGGCGCCAAAGGTTACGAAGACCCTGAAGCTAGTGATGAACTCGAGCAAGAAATTGCCGAAAACATCGAACTAGCAATCTAGACTCATGTAGTGTTTGAGTAAAATAGCCCTGACATGACAATCAGGGCTATTTACTTGTAAAAATATCAGTTTCAAGTTATATTCTTAACATAATATGAACCACAAGCAACATGGCTTCACGATCGTAGAACTACTTGTAGTCATAGTTGTTATTGGCGTTCTTGCTGCCATAACTGTGGTTAGCTATACCAACATATCTCAAAGGGCCATTGTGGCCTCATTGCAGTCAGACTTGTCTGGTGCAGCCAATCAATTCAAGCTCTATACCGTAGATTTCGGCTCTTACCCAACTGGTAGTGGTGCTGGTGGTCTAACCCAGACCTCAGTAGGCAGCGGTGTCTGGTGTCCGAATGTCCCTCCTAATGTAGACTCTAAGTACTGTCTTCGACTAAGTGGCGGTAACCAATTCGTTTCATATGATGGAACGGCTACTAGTTATAAACTTGTTATTAGGAATGGCGCCAACTTCTACGTCATAACCGAAGGTTCTAACCCTGTCGCCCTAGCTGTACCAGTCCTTATTAATCCAACTTCTGCTTCTATTACCAGTACGGATGCTGCTATAGGTGCAACTATCCAATCTGACGGTGGTAACACAATAACCGACAGTGGCACTTGCTGGGGCACTTCAGCTAATCCAACTACTAACTGCACGTCAATTTCACCAGGTACCCTAGCTAGTATAGGTACAATTGCCACTGGGTCACGACCTTACGGTATTGCAGTTTCTAAAGATGGTACATCAGTTTATGCAGAGAATTCCATGGGTGGCAACATATCTATTTACAGCCGCAATACTAGCACTGGCGCGCTCACAAGCGCGGGTACGATTGCCAACGGAGGAGTTACTCAGGGCGGTATAGCTATATCAAGCGATGACGCTTCGGTCTACACGTCGAATATAAGTGGGACATATAAGGTTTCAATCTACAGTCGCAACACCAGCACGGGCGCGCTCACAAGCGCGGGTACGATTGCTGAAACAACACAGACTTACGGCATAGCTATTTCCACCGACGGTAACTCAGTTTATGTAGTTAGCACTAATGATAATAAAGTACAGATTTATAACCGCAATACCAGCACAGGCGCGCTAACCAGCAACGGTACGGTTACCACTGCTTCAAATCCCTACGGTTTGGCTATTTCTAGCGATGGCTTATCTGTTTATGCCGTTACTAATCCTAACAACACGATATATATCTATAACCGTAACATCAGTACTGGAGCACTTACTAGCGCGGGTACGACTTCCACAGGAGTAGGACCTTGGCGCATTGTTGTCTCTGGTGATAACAAGTCAGTATATGTTTTGAATACCTCTGACATGTCCATTTCTATCTATAACCGCAATACCAGCACAGGCGCACTAGCTGGCGCTGGTACGGTTGCCACAGGGGCATCACCTACATGTTTAATTATATCCAATGATGGAACATCAGTTTATGTATCAAATCGCGACAATAACACTGTCTCGATGTACAGCCGCAACACCAGCACAGGTGCTCTAACCAGCGTGGGTACAATTGCCACTGGTTCCCAACCTTACGGTGTAGCTATCTCCAATGATGGCGCAACAGTTTATGCTACTAATCAATATAGCAACTCACTTTCCATTTATAGTCGCTTTGTCGGAATAAATATCGGCACTCCTTTTGCGCAACCAAGAACTGGTATGTCACCAAATACACCAATCTACTACAGGGGTTATGCTTCAAATAGTGTCGGCACCGGCTATTCACCAGATGGAACATTCACCACTTCACCATAGATTGAGCTTGTGTTAGCTGTATATCAGGGTTGTTGCTATTTCGGTTGTTTTTTGTTATAATCACTCTTGAGTTTACTCTTGTTGGGCTAACGATTTAATTGAATGTGTACACAATCATTAGCGCCGATAAGTATGACACAGAGAGAACATGCTGAGTTTAATCTGTAAATTTATGAGACTTTTCTTGTCCCAAATTATAATAATTTCTCTTAAGGAGTATTAATGCCAACGATTAATCAATTAGTCCGCAAACCTCGTAAGGTTGCGAACAAAAAGTCGAAATCACCAGCACTCGGCAAAATCTATAATGCGCTTAAAACGCACTATTATGAACAACAAAGCCCCCTAAAACGAGGCGTTTGTATTCGTGTTACAACAAAGACGCCTAAAAAACCTAACTCAGCATTGCGAAAAGTTGCTCGTGTTCGTTTGACGAACCAGCAAGAAGTTTGGGCTTACATCGGTGGTGAAGGTCATAATTTACAAGAGCACGCTGTTGTTTTGGTACGCGGTGGACGCGTTCCGGACCTTCCAGGTGTCCGTTATCATATCGTACGTGGTGCACTAGACTTACAAGGTGTTTCCAAGCGCCAACAGGGCCGTTCTAAGTACGGTACCAAGAAGGAGAATAAATAATGCCTCGTAAAGTAACTGCAACTCTGCAACGAAAAATCTCTCCAGATCGTAAATATCAATCTGTTTTAGTACAGCGTTTGATTAACAAGACAATGCTTGATGGTAAGAAATTTATAGCTGAACGAGCCGTTTACGACGCGCTTGAATCAGCTGCCAAGAAACTTAACAGTGAAAACCCACTGGAAGTTTTTGAAAAAGCCGTTAAAAACGTTATGCCAAATTTCGAAGTTAAATCCCGACGTGTCGGTGGTGCAAACTACCAGATTCCATTCCCAATTCAGGGACACCGTCAATTGCACTACGCATTTAGCTGGATTGTACAATCGGCTCGTGCTCGCAAGGGGCAGTCGTACGCTAACTGCCTAGCACAAGAAATTGTTGATGCTCACAACGAAGCCGGCGGCGCCTTCAAGAAGAAGGAAGACACCCACAAGATGGCCGAAGCAAACCGTGCCTTTGCACACTTCGCTCGTTCTTAATAACTAATCATAAGGAAATAGGAAACATAAATGGCTGAGAAACACGTCCCACTAGTAGATCTTCGCAATATCGGTATTATTGCTCACATTGATGCTGGCAAAACTACCGTTACCGAAGGTATTTTGTACCGAACTGGGCTCGCGCACAAAATCGGTGTGGTACACGAAGGTGAAACCACGACTGACTGGATGGAACAAGAGCGTGAGCGTGGAATCACGATTACTTCGGCTGCCGTCACGACTTTTTGGCGCGACCACAAGATTAATATCATTGACACACCGGGCCATATCGACTTTACAGCTGAAGTTGAACGCTCACTTCGCGTCCTAGACGGCGCCGTAGTCGTTTTCGACGGCAAAATGGGTGTTGAAGCTCAATCTGAAACCGTTTGGCGCCAAGCTAACAAGTATAAAGTCCCTCGTATCTGTTTTATCAACAAGATTAACCAGACCGGTGGCGACTTTTACAAATCCCTAGATAGTATTCACAAACGTTTGACCAAAAACGCACTGCCAATTCACTTGCCAATCGGCTTTGAAAAGGATATTAACGGCGTTGTCGACCTAGTCGATATGAAAGCTTACACCTATGGTGATTATGCTGACCACGAATTGACGGTTGGTGAAATTCCCGCTGATATGCTTGAAAAAGCCAAGAATGCTCGTAGCTTGTTGGTTGAAGCAGCTGTTGAAGCTGATGATGCACTTTTCGAGCGATATCTTGAAAAAGGTGAGGACTCAATTACTGTCGAAGAGTTGAAAGTTGCCCTTCGAAAACGTGTTCTAGCTGGTGATTTTTACCTAGTTTCAGGTGGAGACGGCCGTGGCGTTATCGTTGAAAAAGTTCTGGATCTTGGTGTTGACTACTTGCCATCACCACTTGATGTTGAGTCTATTTGGGGCCAAAACCCTAAAACTGGTGACGAAATTGAACGAAAACCTGACGAAAAAGAGCCTCTTGCAGCCATTGCTTTCAAAGTCGCTACTGACCCGTTTGTTGGTAAATTGATTTTTGTTCGTGTGTATAGCGGCGTTATGACTGCCGGTTCGTACGTATTAAACACCACAACCGGTGAAAAAGAACGCGTTGGACGTATTGTTCGAATGCACGCTGACAAGCGTGTAGATATCGAGTTTATTGGAGCAGGTGATATTGCGGCTGTTGTTGGCCTGAAAGATACCTTCACTGGTCATACACTGTCTGACCCCGCTCATCCAATTGCACTTGAATCAATCACATTCCCAGAACCTCCAGTCTCGATTGCCGTCGAACCAAAGACCAAATCAGACCAGGAAAAAATGGGTGTTGCTTTGCAACGATTAGCCGAAGAGGATCCAACTTTCCGTGTTCACACTGATGAAGAAACTGGTCAAACGATTATGTCCGGAATGGGTGAGTTGCACTTGGATATCTTGATTGACCGTATGAGGCGCGAATTTAAGGTTGAAGCCAACATTGGTGAACCTCAGGTCGCCTTCCGCGAATCAATTAAGGGTAAATCTGATGTACAAGGTAAGCACATCAAGCAATCTGGTGGACGTGGTCAGTACGGTGATGTTTGGATTCGTTTTGAGCCGAACGAAAAAGGCAAAGGTTTCTTGTTCGTCGATGAGATTAAAGGTGGCGTTGTTCCTCAAGAATACCGCAAACCAGTTGAAGCCGGTGTCAGAGAAACATTGGATGGCGGTGTTATTGCTGGCTACCCTGTCGTAGACATTAAAGCCACACTACATGATGGTTCATACCATGATGTTGACTCCAGCGAACTTGCCTTTAAATTGGCCGGTTCTATGGCGGCTCGCGAAGGTATCAGACAAGCAACACCAATTTTACTTGAGCCTATTATGCACGTCGAAGTTACTACTCCTGAAGAATTCATGGGTGATGTTATCGGCGACTTAAACTCCAGACGTGGACGAATTGAATCCATGGAAGACCTAAGTGGTGGTGCCAAGCTTGTCAAAGCTTTTGTACCACTTGCCAGTATGTTTGGTTATACCAACGACATTCGCTCAATGAGCCAAGGCCGCGCCGCTAGTACTATGGAATTGGGACAATACGAAGAAGTTCCACCGAATGTCGCTAAAGAGATAATCGAAAAGCGCTCAAGTAAATAAGAGTATCTATGAAAAACAGGTTTCATATAACCACCGAAAGACTTATATATCTCTTCGGTGGTGTAATACTGGTAGGCTCCGTTGCTAGCGGTATCCTGAACCCTGACAAGAGGTGGATGGAATGGCATTTTAGCAGGCTAGGTGAGGGCGGAATGCTGCCGGCGTACATCTTTAATATTTCGCTAGTTATCGCTGCTGGTCTGATATTTTTCATAGGCAGAAGATTAACTGATGAAATTACGAGGATTGATAACCAATCTGAAATAAAATTGTTACGGGCTAAAAAAATAATCAGTCGTTGTTTTTACCTTGTTACCATATGCTTACTTGTTGTTGCTATCTTTCCTTTTGATCAAAATCAGGTGATACATAATATTTTCGGATATTCCATGTTATTTACTTTCTTGTATCTTTGTATATTTGTAGCTCGCATTTTACCAATTTTCTCTCTACGTTATTACCTGTACGGATTTGGGGTTATTGTGACAACCGTCATCTGTTACATTTTGTTTCTAGCCTTCAAAGCAATAACATTACTAGAAGTTGAAACAATCCTATTCTCGATGCTGTACGTCTGGTTGGTACTATTTATCAAGGGCATATATTATCGTTCAGAACTGGCTGCGGTAACAGTAGTAAAATAATCAAGAAATTATACCAAAAGTACTTTACCAAACAGTATAAAAACTGTATAATGACAGATATACGTCGTGAGGCATATTGCTCTCGTCTAAAAAAATAATTAAGGAGAAATTAATAATGGCAGATTTTGATCGAACAAAGCCTCATGTAAATGTAGGAACAATGGGCCACGTCGACCATGGTAAAACAACTCTAACAGCTGCAATCACTACGGTTCTTGCGAAACGTCTTCCAAGTGCAGTTAACAAACCAGTTGCTTACGACCAAATCGATAATGCACCAGAGGAAAAAGCTCGTGGTATCACGATTGCAACTTCTCACCAAGAATACGAATCTGAAAAACGACACTACGCTCACGTTGATATGCCAGGACACGCTGACTATATCAAGAACATGATTACTGGTGCTGCTCAGATTGACGGTGCAATTCTAGTAGTTGCCGCTAATGACGGCCCACTTCCACAGACACGTGAACACGTTCTTTTGGCTCACCAGGTTGGTGTTCCAAAGATTCTTGTTTTCTTGAACAAGATGGATCTTGCCGATCCAGAATTAGTCGAACTAGTTGAAATGGATATCCGCGAACTGTTGGCTAAAAACGGTTTCGACGAAAATGCTCCAATCATCAAAGGCTCTGCTACAAAAGCCCTAGAAGGTAGCAAAGAAGACGAAGACGCTATTATGGAATTAGTCCAAGCTATGGACGACTATATTCCTGAACCAGTCCGCGAACTTGACAAGCCATTCTTGATGCCAATCGAAGACGTCTTCTCAATTAAAGGCCGTGGCACTGTCGCTACCGGTCGTATTGAAACAGGTGTTGTTAAACTAAACGACCCAGTTGAAATCGTCGGTATTCACCCAACACAGACCTCTGTCGTTACTGGTATCGAAGCTTTCAAAAAGAATCTTAATCAAGGTCAAGCAGGCGACAACGCTGGTATTTTGCTACGTGGTATTGAACGCGAACAAATCGAACGCGGTCAAGTTATTGTCAAACCAGGCAGCCTAACTCCACACACTGAATTCGAAGCTGAAGTTTATATCTTGAAAAAAGAAGAAGGCGGACGCCACACACCATTCAGCAAGGGCTACAAACCACAATTCTACTTCCGCACAACGGATGTCACAGGTGAAGTCGAACTTCCAGCTGACAAAGAATTGGTTATCCCTGGCGACACTGTAACTTTCAAAGTTACTTTACTTGCTCCAATCGCAATGGAAAAAGGTCTTACTTTTGCTATTCGCGAAGGTGGCAAGACTGTCGGCGCTGGTGTTGTTACCAAAGTCGTAAAATAATCAGATAATTGATTAATTAAATACCTCCGAGCAATCGGAGGTATTTTTGTTGTCATATCTTTAAATAGATGTTACAATTCTCATATATTATTTAATGATATCGAGAACTCGGTAGTGGCAGAACAAAACTGGTCCATAGCAGAGGTTACGATATATCCAAAGAAGGAACCTACAATATGGTAGAAAAAGTAAAACAAGAATCACCTCGTATTCGCATTCGCCTAAAGGCCTATGACTACAAGGTTATTGACCAATCAGCCAAACAAATCATCGACACGGCCATCAGGACTGGTGCGAGTGTATCAGGTCCTGTACCGCTTCCTACGCGTCGTAGCGTGTTTACGGTCGTCAAATCACCTCACGTATACAAAAAGGGTGGAGAAGCTTTCGAGATGCGCGTTCACAAACGCTTGATTGATATCACTAATGCCACACCAAAGACAATCGACAGTTTGCAGAACCTCAGCTTACCAGCTGGTGTCGACGCCGAAATTCGAATGTAGTTAAACATACGAATATTAAATAACCCCGCTTAGTTGCGGGGTTATTCTTTATTTTGAAAAACTAAACTTTGATTGTGTTTAAGATATCTGAGATGTTAATTTGAATATTAACAACCCATAGACCCAACAGCAGAACCAAAATTAAAAGGGCTGACCAGTAAACGGTCTGATCTGTAATCTTGAATGTAACAAATGGCACCTTTTCTTTTGACAATTTGAACGATTGCATTGCAACATTTTTTGGCTTGTGGGCTACGCGTGCTCGCACAACTGGTCTCTTAGCTGCTACTTTTTTCGTTACCTTTTTTTTCGTTGGCATCTTAATCCACTCCTTTTTCGCTGTATAGCGAAGATACTTTATGACAACAGTATGACTTATTTACTCGATAAACTCAAGCATTATGGTTGATATTTTCAATCTGTAGCGGTAGTTACTCTGATATACTGACACTATCATGAAAATCAAGAATAGTAATCGACGAAATATCTGGTTTTTCGCTTTTTTAACTTTGATAGTAATCATTACTGCCGGGCTGGTTATCTGGCGGTATTCAAACTTAACCAACAAATCTGATACCAATGGTCAATCAAAGACCTCGCAACCACTTAAACAAGTAGCAAAAGCTGGTAATATCATTCATTTTGCAGCTATGGGCGATATGCTGGCTCACGACACGATAATCGCTAATGCCAAGACAGAAAATGGCTATGATTTCGGTAAATATTTCGCTAATATTCGCTCAAGTTACAGCAATGCCAACGTTATATTTTGTGACCAAGAAGGCCTAAGCTCGGGTGAACAATACGGAATTAGTGGCTACCCTTCATTTAACGCTCCGACTCAGTTTTCAAGTGGTCTCCAGTCTGGTGCCGGCTGTAACTTTATTAATCTAGCTAATAATCATATGGGTGATAAAGGTGTTGCAGCAACTAATGCCACAATTGACGTCTGGAACAAATTAAAACCACTTGGCATCAGTGGGGCCAATAAAAGCTCAGCTGATCAGCAAAACGTCAGTTTCTCAGAAATAAATGGTATAAAAATCGGCTTTGTGTCGTTTGCCGATTTCAACAATAGCAACTCAACCCCAGGTTATAGTGTCAATATTTATCATGACGAAGCGCTAGTCAGAAGTTTAGTCGCTCAGGCACGAACAAATGCTGATGTGGTGATAGTTTCGATGCATTGGGGCGTTGAAGACTCAAATATTGTCAGTGCTGATCAACAGGCTCAAGTCAACCTCTTAAGCTCACTTGGAGTCGACGTGATTATCGGTACAGGGCCGCATATTCTACAAAAAGTTGAAACAGTTGCCCGAGCAGACGGCGGCAAAATGATCGTCTGGTACTCAATCGGCAATATGTTGTCTTCACAACTTAATATAAAGGAGTTAATCGGAGGCATTGCTAAATTTGACATAACAAAAACCGCCGATAAAAAAGTGACTATAAGCAGTCTTGAATTCGTTCCTACCTATATGCATTACGAATGGACGGCCGCTCAGTCTGCAGCTGGTGACTTGCTGGCGCGTAAGAACGCGATGATTTATCTGTTAAGTTCAGCCACTGAACCACTTTCGCGGTCGCTTTTCAGCACGACAATCGCAGAACAAAAACAGTATGTAGTCGATACACTAGGTCCTGAAGTAAAAGTGCAATAAAAAACACCTACCATATACCATCTACTACATACTATCTACTGGATTGCGCCATTTTGTTTAAGTGTGACATCAGCCTTTAACAGGTAAGGTAGGGCCTCGTCAAGTGTCAAACCACTTTCGTGTAGCGCTGTAGCCAAATCGATCCCGACATAACGGAAATGCCATGGTTCATATTGGTAGCCTGTGATATCCTCTTTACCGCTTGGATAGCGAAGAATGAAACCGTACTGATAGGCGTTGTCGGCCAACCACACGCCATCAGCGGTTGTGCCAAAGCAACTATCTAGATAACAGGTCCTCGATACGGTGCTAACATCGAAAGCTAGGCCAGTTTGATGTTCGCTGGTGCCTGGAACGGCAATTGCTTGATTGGTTGCGTCAACGCCGATGGAATTAACAGAGCTATTGTAATAAATTTGCTGCAGCGCTGCCGATCGATAACCACTACCAATCATCAATTGATAGCCAGCAGTTGATGCTGCCGAAAATAAATTGATCAACGGTTGTTCGATGTCTGACCGGACTGAGCGCTCATCATCAGATTTGTCTGTCCTTGTGGCAACATCAGGTATCTTGAGTCCTGCTGGGACATAATCAACCGATATTGGATGAGTTTTACTAACTACAAGCCACTGACTATCGAGTTTCGTATAGTCATCAACAATTGCTCTAAATGATTTAGCGTCAGGAAGAGTGATGTATACCGGTTCTTTCTTCTTAGCCTCCTTGGCTACCAAAACTGCAATTCTTGCTTGTTCGGCTTCTAATCTAACCTGATTTTCATGCTGTATACTCAGATAATTTAAGATTCCAACTGTTATTACCGCGCCAATTAGAATAGGTATTATCCACCAAATGAATTTATATGATTTTTTGGCGAGCTTCATGTACTAATTCTAACACTTTGATACTAATCATAAACGTTAATGATATACTAACTCTATGAAAAACACGATTGGTAACCATTACACGGGTTTTACTATAGTCGAACTTCTTGTTGTTATAGTCGTAATAGGTGTCTTAGCTGCAATTACAGTTGTATCATATACAGGAATTTCCCAAAAAGCAGTAGTGTCATCATTGCGATCAGATCTATCCAATGACTCTAAGTTATTAAAAATGTATCAAGCTGAATACGGAGCTTTCCCTAGCCTTGACGCTAATAATTGTCCCACTAGCCCTGCTGATAATAGATACTGCTTGAAACTTAGCCCTGGTAACTCAAAGCATTATTATATTAATACCGCTTCAACTTTTACTTTCGTGGCAAAAAATGGCACAAATTACTGGAGTATATCTGACGATACTAGCCCTGTATCTACCACATCGGCGTCACCTCTAGAATCTGTAACTATTTCAGGCTATCCTTATGTGGAACATCAGCAATCACGCAGTGCTGTTTTACCAGCAGGAGCTACTTATACGTTCCAATGGCAACGTTCCAGTAGCTCAAACGGAACCTACACAAACATACCTGGTCAAACACTTTATTATTACAGCATAACCCTCTCAGATGTTGATATGTACCTCAGACTCGCAGTAACTGGTAATGGTCAATATTTTAGTACTGTTTATAGTGCTAACTCCGCAAAGATATCAGCATGGATAGATGGTCGTTCAGGCACAGCCATGGCCGGAAAACAGATTTACTACAAAGACACGCCTGGAGATAGTTGGTGGAAAACATCAACTACCTCTTGTTCCGCTCCTCAGTGTGTAACTGGTCTTGATGCTAACTATGTGTCTAATTATGCTTTAGTTTCACCAATATCTAACCCTGTTGTTGACTTCTCGGCATATCCTGCACAGAATGCATGTAAAGCCGTAGGTGGTCGCCTACCTTATACGGCAGAATTACTAGAAATAGCGGTAGGAGGAAAGGCGGGCTACTATTACGGTGTATACGGTAATAGTCCATATCCGACTGCCACGGAATATTCAGCAACAATGAATTATATAGTCTATTTCCCCGATGGTGTTGCTGCAGGCCCCGCTAGTAAAAATACGTACGGCTATATAAAGTGCATAAAACCATAGCATAATATATCGATTTTGCTACGATGAAATATTGACTCGTAACAGATGATGTGCTACGATTAATCGGTAACTTAAACGAAATTAACAATAATTCTTGGTGAATTGGTAAGTCCAACAGATGTGGATACTGCCTTCCACCAAGAATTTTAAGTGGGAGCAAAAGCGCTATGAAAGCACTTCTCGGTACCAAGATTGGTATGACCCAAATCATCAGCAAGGACGGTGTCATGATTCCAGTGACATTGATTCAAGCTGGCCCTGTTACTGTGACTCAGGTGAAAACCGTCGACACTGACGGATACACAGCAGTACAGATGGCATATGGTGAGGGTAAGAACCTGAGCAAGGCCGTGGCTGGACATGTAAAGTCAGCCAAAGTGACCCCGAAGCATATTCGGGAAATTCGTGTTAAAGAACTACCAGATGATCTGGCAGTTGGAAGCACGTTTGATGTAACAACCTTTGCATTAGGCGACATCGTTGATGCCACCGGAGTTAGCAAAGGTAAAGGTTTTGCAGGTACTGTAAAACGACATAACTTTATCACCAGCCGTCACACGCACGGTGGTAAGGGTGACGTTCGTAAAGTCGGTTCAATCGGATCGATGTACCCACAAAAAGTTTTCAAAGGTAAGCGTATGGCAGGACGAATGGGCCACGACCAAGTAACGGTCAAAAACCTAGTTGTCTCTTATATCGATCTAGAGAACCACCTAATTGGCCTTCGTGGCGCTGTTCCAGGTCCTAAAAAGGGTCTGATTATCATTGGAGGAAAAGAATAATGGCTGAAACTACTAAAACTGTTGCTCCAAAGACAACCCTACCAAAGGACATTTTTGACGTCGAAGTCAAAAACCACTCTTTATTGAAACTAGCTTATGATAGCTTCCTAGCTAACTCCCGCTCAGCTCACGCCAATACTAAAAAGCGCGGTGAAGTAAGTGGTGGTGGTATCAAACCTTGGAAGCAAAAAGGCACCGGACGCGCACGCTTCGGTTCATCCCGTAACCCAATTTGGCGTGGCGGTGGTATTGCCTTTGGTCCAAACGGTACCGAAAATCACATGAAGAAACTTTCGACAACTAGCAAACGTGTCGCATTGCGACAGGCGCTAACTTTGTCAAATAAAGCGAAAAAAGTCGTTGTGCTTGATTTCAAGACAACCGGCAAAACTAGCGAAGCTGTTAAATTCCTGACAGATAACAAATTAGATCGTCGAGTATTGATGGTTGTCGATGAAAAGACACCTGAGATCTTGCGCGCAACTAATAACATCCAGAATCTACTACTTATCCGGGCTAACTACTTAAGTGTTTACCATATTCTGAATGCTGATAAAGTCGTTCTATCGACTAAGTCGGTTGATGTTATTAAAAACTGGCTAACCGGAGGGGAGAAATAACCATGAAACCTCAGATTAGCATCTTCCCACGGGCTACAGAAAAAGCCTACGGAATGGTCAAGAACAATGTTTACGTCTTTGACGTACCTGTTTCAGCCAACAAACAACAGATTCTAGCAGCCGTCGAATCACAATTCGGCGTCAAGACTGTTAGTATCAAAACTTTGATTCAATCAGGTAAGGCTATTAGAACCAGCACTGGTAAGCGTAACCGACCATCTACCGTTAACCGCAAAGATTTAAAGAAGGCCTATGTAACATTGGCCGAAGGCAACAGTATCAAGGTCTTCGATGAGGCAACTCCCGAGGAAACTTCTGCTAAAGCCACCACGAAGAAGGAGAAGAAGTAATGGCTATTAAAATGTATAACCCTACAACTCCAGCTCGACGCGGTATGACCAGTCAGGATACTAGCGAGATTACGACACGTAAACCGCTAAAAAGCCTTATTAAGTCTAAAAAACAGAACGCCGGCCGTAACAACACCGGTCGAATCACTGTTCGACACCGTGGTGGTGGTGTTAAGCGCCATTACCGACTTGTCAACCACAACTTGCCAGCCGGCACCAAAGCTACAATTGAAGAGATTGAATACGATCCAAATCGTAGCGCCCGAATTGCTCGAATTAAAGACCAGAATAGTTTATATCACTATGTTTTGGCCGATACATCTATGAGCAAAGGTAAAGTAATTCATAGCGGTGTTGATGCTCCAATTGAAGCTAGCAACCGTATGCCACTTTCCTTAATTCCAATCGGTACGCAGATTTATGCTATCGAGATTCATCCAGGCAAAGGCGCCCAAATGGTTCGCTCAGCTGGAACTAAAGCTCAGCTTATGGCTAAAGAAGGTGATTATGCTCAGGTTCGTATGCCATCTGGTGAAGTTCGTCGTTTCCGACTTGAAGCTACCGCTACTATCGGAGTAGTTGGTAATGTTCAGCACCAGAATATCAAGATTGGTTCAGCTGGACGAAATCGCCGTAAAGGCATTCGACCAGGTGTTCGTGGTGTAGTTATGAACGCGGCAGATCATCCACACGGTGGTGGTGACGGTGGTCGTCACGGAACTGGTAAACCGCCTCAAACGCCATGGGGCCAATTGACATTAGGTTATCGTACCCGACGCCGTAAAGACGTTAGTAAATTGATCGTTAAGAGTCGCCATGATGCGAAGAGGAAGAAGTAAACTATGAGTCGCTCACTTAAAAAAGGACCATTCGTTGATTTCAAGCTTGCTAAGAAAGTGGAGGCTCTGAGTCAGGATGACCGCACAATTATCAAAACTTGGGCCCGTGCCAGCACGATTAGCCCAGAGATGGTTGGACGCACAATCGCTGTCCATAACGGTAAAGTTCACGTTCCAGTGCTTGTTTCAGAAAATATGGTAGGTCATAAACTCGGTGAGTTTAGTCCTACTCGCAAATTCCGCAAGCATGGTGGAAAGGATAAGAAATAATGGCTGATTTAAATACTGCCCGTGCATATATCGAAGGCGTTGACCAATCAACTCGCAAGGTTGCTTTGGTGGCTTCTTTGGTCCGTGGCCGCTCAGTTGCTGATGCATTAGTCATCTTACCTCACACTCCAAAGCGCGCTGCTTTACCTGTTATTAAGGCTATCGAGAGTGCTAAAGCCAACGCTATCAACAACCACGGTTTAGATGCAAAGACGTTAGTCATCTCTACAATTTCAGTTACGACAGGTATTAGACTAAAACGTTTCAAACCTGCTAGCCGTGGCCGTGCTCTACCTTTCCAAAAGAAAACCAGCAACATTTTAGTTGAAGTTTCTGGCGACATTAAACCAAAGAAAAAGCCGGTCGCAAAACCAGCTGAAGAAGTGAAGGAGAAAAAGTAATGGGAAATAAAGTAAACCCAATCAGCTTCCGTCTTCAAGTCCACAAAAACTGGGACTCTCGCTGGTTTGCTGGCAAACGTGATTTTGCTAAATGGTTACTAGAAGACTTCAAGATTCGCGCGATGATTGAGAAGAAATTCATCAGTCGCCCAACTATCAGCCGAATCGAGATTGAACGATCAGCTAACCTAATCACAATTACGATTCACACCGCCAAAGCTGGTGTAGTTATCGGACGTGGTGGTGCAGGTGTAACTGAACTAAAAACTTCTATCGAAAAGATTGCGTCACTTCCAGCTCGTATCAATATCGAAGAAGTCAAACGACCAGAACTAGCTGCTAAACTAGTTGCCGAGAATATTGCTCGTCAATTAGAACGACGTGCTAACTTCCGACGAGTCATGAAAATGACTGCCTTAAATACTATGAATGCTGGCGCCAAAGGTATTCGTATCGAAGTTGCAGGACGATTGAATAATGCTGAAATGGCTCGAACAGAAAAAATGATTGAAGGAAGTGTTCCACTTCATACCCTTCGGGCCGACATTGATTACTATGGCGAACGCGCTCAAACCGCAGTCGGTACCATAGGTGTTAAGGTTTGGATTTACAAGGGAGAAAGGGTCTAAGTTATGCTACTTCCAAAGAAAACCAAGCATCGTAAAGTCCGAAAAGGCAAAAACAAAGGTATCGCAACTCGCGGTCAGTATGTTGCCTTCGGAGATTACGGTCTTCAATCACAATCCAACGAACGTATTACTTCACGTCAAATCGAAGCAGCCAGGCAGGCAATGACTCGTCATATCGCCCGCGGTGGTAAGATTTGGATCCGAATCTTTCCTCATACCCCAGTTACTCGTAAACCACTTGATGTCAAGATGGGTAGCGGTAAAGGTAACCCAGAATTTTTCGTCGCCAAAGTCAAAGCTGGCACCGTCCTATTCGAAATGAAGGGTGTTGAGGAATCAGTTGCTCGCGAAGCAATGCGACTTGCATCACATAAACTACCAGTTAAAACTAAATTCATCCTAAAGGAGCAAATCTAATGGCTACTACCAAAAAGACTACCAAAGCCGTTAAAAAGGCTCCGACCGTCAAGACTATCGATGAATTGAAGGTTGATTTGATTGCAAAACAGACCGATATGGTTGATGCCAAGCGTGGACACAAAGCCGGAGAACTGGCTAACCCACGAGTAATCACAGCCACACGTAAAGAAATCGCTCGACTTCACACTGCTATCCGAGCAGCTGAAATCGCCGAGCTAAAGGAGAATAAGTAATATGGCCAAGACACTGACAGGTATCGTTACGTCGGACGTAGCGGACAAAACAATTGCCGTCACTGTTACTAGTCGTGAAACGCATCCTATTTATGGCAAACAGTACACAGTTACTCGTAAATATGCAGCCCACGACGAAGATAACAGTGCAAAAAAAGGCGACAAAGTCGTTATTAGCGAATCTCGTCCTTTTTCAAAGCGCAAATCATTCAAATTAGATTCAATTGTCGAGAAGTCTCGTGGTTCAATCCAACTTAAGGATGAAGAAGCAGAAATCATAGCTCCGAAAGCCGCTAAAAAGGCTGAAGAGGTTGCTGAAACTAAACCAGCCAACAAGGCGGAGGTTAAGTAATGATTCAACAAGAAACCCGACTAAAAGTCTGCGACAACTCAGGTGCTAAAGAAATTCTTTGCATTCGAGTTCTAGGAGGCACGAAAAGGCGTTATGCCAAGGTTGGCGATGTTATTGTTGCCACCGTCAAACAAGCCTCACCAGTTGGTTTAGTTAAACGAAAATCAGTCATTAAGGCTGTTATTGTTCGAACTCGTGATCAGATTCATCGTAAAGATGGCTCAACCATCGCTTTTGATGACAACGCTGCCGTAGTAATTGGCGATGACAAGCTTCCAAAAGGCACCCGTGTCTTCGGTCCAGTCCCTCGCGAGCTTCGCGATATGGGCTATACCAAGATTATCAGCCTAGCACCGGAGGTACTATAGTGACTATTTCTAAGCGAATAATCAAAGGTGACACCGTAAAACTAATCAGTGGTGCCAATAAAGGCACAACTGGTAAAGTTGTAGCCGTTTTACCTAAAATCAACTCAGTTTTGGTTGAAGGTATTGGAAATATTAGCCGTAAGGTTAAGCCTTCCAGACAAAACCCACGCGGTGGACAACGAGACATCCATGTTCCAACCCCAATTCACAAAGTTGCGTTGGTTGTTGATGAAAAAACTGGCAAAACCAGTCGGGTCGGCCTTTCCAAGAATGATGAAGGCAAGAAAACTCGTTTGGCCCGCCAAATTAAAGATAAGGAGATCAAATAATGGTTACTGCAACAGCCGCCACGACTCCTCGCCTGAAAGCCTTGTACAAGAATCAATATGTCAAGGAACTACAAGCCGAATTGAAATTAGGGAACGTTCATCAAGTTCCAAAATTTGACAAGATTGTAGTCAGCGTAGGAATCGGTAAAAACAAGGATGACAAACACTTCTACGAAGTCGTAAAAAACACCTTGATAAAGATTACCGGACAAGCTCCGGTTGACCGAATGGCTAAAAAGTCTATAGCAACCTTCAAGATTCGCGCCGGCCTGAACCGCGTTGGTATCAGTGTCGTCTTGCGTGGATCAAGAATGTACGAATTTCTAGACCGCTTTATCAATGTATCGCTTCCACGAACCCGTGACTTTCATGGTGTTAGTGCCAAAGCATTTGATAAGGACGGCAACTACAACTTGGGTATCGTCGAGCAATCGATTTTCCCAGAACTTACTTTCGAAGAAACCCAGACTTTGCATGGTTTACAGATTACTTTTGTAATCAAAGGCGGCAACGCTGCCTACAGCCGTGCATTATTAGAGAAATTCGGTGTACCTTTTGAGAAACAAGGAGGCAAAAAGTAATGGCCAAGAAATCTGCTGTCGCTCGCGACGAAAAACGTAAGAAAATGATTTTACAATATGCCGATAAACGAGCCGAACTTAAAGAGATGGGTGACCTAGAGGGCCTGTCAAAACTTCCCCTGAATAGTTCTCCGACACGTTGGAAGAACCGAGATGTTCTGCAAGGACGTCCACGGGCTTACATGCGCAGGTTCGGATTAAATCGTATTAACTTCCGTGAAAAAGCCTCAAAAGGCGAAATTCCCGGTATAACAAAGAGTAGTTGGTAGGAAAGGAATATATTATGTCATTACAAACAACTGATCCAATCGCTGACCTACTAACTCGAATCCGTAACGCTGTTATGGTCGGCAAGAACGAAATTCGTGTTCCTTCAAGCAAAATGAAGGTAACTGTTGCAAAAGAGCTTAAAAAAGCTAAATACCTAAGTGAAGTCAAAGTTGAAAGCACTAAACCGCGTGATACTTTGGTTATTACAATCAATCAACCGGGTGAAAACGCCAATATTACCGAGATTACTCGTCTTTCTAAACCAGGACGCCGTGTGTACGTTAGTGCAAACGACATCCCAAGGGTCAAGAATGGACGTGGAATAGTCCTAATCAGTACCTCAAAAGGTGTGCTGCAGGGATCCGAAGCCGTAAAACAACGCCTAGGTGGCGAATTACTACTGAAAGTATATTAAAGGAGAATAATATGAGTCGAATCGGAAAACTACCAATTGACATTCCTACCGGTGTGACAATCACGGTTGACTCAGATGTTATCAAGGTCACTGGCCC
>Ga0209748_1000338_pt1 | contig 25768 bp, 20 predicted proteins | sample BarGraIncu00421A_FD_185490 | JGI IMG/M metagenome (GOLD analysis project Ga0209748, IMG submission 185490) | Arctic peat soil microbial communities from Barrow, Alaska - Barrow Graham LP Incubations 004-21A (SPAdes) (version 2) | ecosystem: Environmental > Terrestrial > Soil > Wetlands > Peat... | reverse complement strand
AATAGTCGATGTTAGGAAAAAGGGAAGTAACAAAATCTTAACAAGCGCAGTTGTTCGTTGGGCCCCTATCAGTCCAATTTTACTTAATATTTATACAGCTAATGAATTAAATGAATTTTTAAAAAGACTACAGCAAGTTGGCTCAAACCGATTGTCTCGGGAAGAAATGAAAAAATGGAAATTACAATACCCAGAAAATCAATTGGATGAGGTTACATCTCTGCCCAGGAAATTAAAGGTTGCATCCTCTGATAATAATTTAATATTTTATCTCAGAGCAAATATTTATCACAAAGAACAGGTAGAATATGAGCTGATTAAAGATCAGAAGGTTGTACGGGCCTGGAATAAAAATGAATTTGACAACAGTTTTATCTGGTTAAAGAATCTCAAACCCGGAGAGTATTTACTTAGAATGCGTTACAGCATACAAAGGAAAAATGTAACAGAATATCCATTCGTGATTGAACCGGAATGGTATCAAACGACCGTGTTCAAATTTATAATCGGTTTATTGATCATTTCTTATTTGGGATTCGTAATCTATTTAATACCTGCATTGAGGCAAAAGCATAAAGCTAAAGAGGAACTGGCTAAGAAAGAGAAACTTCAGCTTGAGTTAAAGGCAATCTATGCACAACTTAATCCACATTTTGTCTTTAATGCGCTGAGTTCAATCCAGGGGCTCATTAATAAAAAGGATATCGAGGGAGCCAATATGTACCTGTCTGATTTTGCAAGACTGATGCGTGATTCAATGACCAACAACAACAAAGAACAGACTTCCCTTAATCAAGAAATCATAACTTTGGAAACTTATCTGAAACTGGAACAACTGAGGTTTGGGTTTAAATTTGATATCAAAACCAATGATATCAATATTTACGAAACCGAGATCCCTTCATTGTTGTTGCAGCCTTTGATAGAAAATGCAGTTAAACATGGCGTCTCTTCTCTTAAAGAGAATGGGTTTGTCAGCCTTCTGTTTTCAAAAGCCAATAATGATATGATTGTTGAAATTCAGGATAATGGAGTAGGGTTTGACATTAAAGAAGTTGGGAGTGGATATGGTTTGAAACTGACCAGGGACAGGATCAAACTATTGAATCAGATCATGAATGGACAATCAATAGAATTACTGATAAAAAGAAATACTCCATCCGGAACAATTGTTAGTCTGCAATTTAAAAATTGGTTTTTATGAGCTATAAGGCAGTTATAATTGATGATGAAATACACAATATTGAAAACCTGACACAATTATTAACTAATTATTGTCCACAAATTCAGGTATGTGATACTGCGATGAATGCTGAAAATGGGAAGATCAGCATTCTCAAACATCAGGCTGACATTGTGTTTCTTGACATTCAGATGCCGGATAAAAATGGCTTCGACTTGCTACGGGATTTAAATCAGTATGATTTTGAAATAATTTTTGTCACAGCTTTCGATCAATATGCTATTCAGGCAATGAGGTTTGCTGCAGTAGATTATTTATTGAAACCCATCAATATTGAAGAACTTCAATCTGCTGTTAACAGGGCGATTAAAAAATGTGAGCTAAAGTTACAAAACCGGCAACTTGAAAACCTTATACTGCTTCTGAAAAACCAACAGAATAAGGATGAACACCGGATCGCACTGACCACCATGAAAGAGACGCGGTTTATAAAAACCAGTGAAATCGTCAGGTGCGAATCGTCTAATAATTACAGCACGTTCTTTTTGCAGAATAACGAAGAACTATTGGTTTGTAAACCCATTTATGAATATGAAGAGATCTTGAGTGGATATGGTTTTATCCGGTGTCATCAATCTCATCTTGTCAATAAGAAATTCGTGAAAAGCTGGGTGAAAGAAGATGGCGACCATCTATTGCTTTTTAATGGCAAAGAGATTCCAATTTCAAGGACAAAAAAGGATTATGTGAAAAAGGTGCTGGATATATAGTTACCTGGCCTGAAAAACAAGGTATCAAACATTAATTATTATTGTATGAGCCGAACATTATGTCTAATTGGCTCATAAATGTATTATATTTGAGCCGAATAAAACAAATAATCGGCTCATGGACAGATTTAACTGGCAACAAAAGGAATGGCCTGATTTTAAATTCGATATAATAAATATTGAAATGTTTTTGTATTTATTTTACGAAAGGGTTGGACATGTGACAGGTATGCTGAAGGCAATCCCGGATGATTTACAAATGGAAACACTGATTGAGATTATGGTTGCAGAGGCCATAAAAACTTCTGAAATAGAAGGAGAGTTCCTGAGTCGAAGAGATGTCGTATCATCAATTAAAAAAAATCTTGGATTAGTTACACTGGACGAGAATAAAGATGCCCGGGCAGCAGGTATCAGTATGCTCATAATCAATGTCAGAAATACTTTTAGTGACCCAATGTCAGAACAATCGTTATTTGCATGGCATACGATGTTGATGAGTGATGTTAAAGATGTTGAAATTGGAAAATGGCGAACGCACAAGGAACCAATGCAAGTAATATCCGGAGCATTAGGTAAACAGAAAATTCATTTTGAAGCTCCCCCGTCTGATATTGTCCCCAAAGAAATGACCAATTTCATCAAATGGTTTAACGATACAACCCCGGGAAGCAAGAATGAAATCAGTCATGCTCCGATCCGGGCAGCTATTTCTCACTTGTATTTTGAATCGATTCATCCTTTCGAAGATGGAAATGGAAGAATTGGTCGTGCAATTGCCGAGAAAGCATTATCGCAGGGTATTGGACGTCCGGTCATGTTGAGTTTATCTAAAATAATCGAAAGCAATAAGAAAAAGTATTATGCCGAACTTGAAAAAGCTCAACTTTCAATGGAGATCAATTCATGGGTGAAATATTTTATTGAAACCGTTTTTGATGCACAGGTAGACTCTGAAAACCTGATTGATTTCACACTAAAAAAAGTAAAGTTCTTTGATCGGTTCAGGGATCTGTTAAATGAACGACAGTTAAAAGTAATAAAGCGGGTGTTGGATGAAGGTCCAGAAGGTTTTATGGGAGGTATAAGTGCCAGGAAATATGTAAGTATCAGCAAAGTATCTAAAGCTACTTCAACCAGGGATCTTCAATATCTATTAGACATAAAAGCCCTTATTGTTTCAGGTGGTGGGCGGAGTACCAGTTATGCTGTAAACATATAACGTACAATATATTATCGTTTTCCCTAAATGACTTTTTCAACTAATGGAGTGTTGCTTCCAGTATTATCAAATAATTGAATCATTGCTTTTCGGGTTCCAAAATAATCTTTGAACTCTTTGTTTTTTTGCAAACGACTAAAATCTGACCTTATCAGATTTAAACATTCATTAATATTTTCAGTTGAAATTTCTTTTTCTTCAAACCAAAATAATTCATTTTGAATTATTAGCATTTCATCGTCCTTCTTAGAGATTTTTAGATTTTCATAATTCCAAATGCCACCGGCTTTTAGGGTTTGAATTCCTTTTTCAATTTCATCATCGTCATTCAAGGCTAAATACATATTATCAATCCGCTTAAATTGACTTAATCCATAACCCATTCCTCCAATTCCAAAAATAATTACTGAAATTGCGAGTTCGGATAACTTCATGTTTTCTATATGAAAATTACTACGAGAAAAAACTGTCACGATTGCAATGGGTAATCCCCAGTAAACAGAGCCATTAATAAAAACCCATAACCATTTGTTTTTTCTGCGTTCTTCCCATTGCCTGTAAAATTGTTGCCCTTTTTTATTCAAATCTTTCATAGGTGATAGTGTTTGTTGGGAAATGGGATCAGCCACAATGGTTTATTCTCTATGTTGTTATTGGTTTCTTCAGACTTTAATTTGGTTATTCTTCTTTCTAATTCCAAGGTATTTTCCGACAAAATATGCGATTAAAACTAAAAGGAATGAGAATTTTTGTAACAGTTCCGAATATCCAAATTGATGAATAAGCAGGAAAACAATTCCGGCGCAGATGATAAACAGGATGTCGGTGTTTGGGATATTTTTCATGGGTAATGTTTTATTTCCAGGTCTTTTCTCCTGCATTCATCTTGCGGAGGGTTTCTTCCATTCCCTTGTATCCTTCAACATCTTTTTTATCGGCCAGGCGCAAAGCTTCTTTTTCATTGGTTATGGCTTCCTGCTTTAATCCCAGTTTATAAAAAAGATTGGCATAAGTATCAAGAAATGCGGCATTATCAGGTAAAAATTCAAGCGATCGTTTTGAAAAACCAAGCGCTTCCTGAAGTATGTTTTTGTCAGTTACTTTTTTGAATATGTACCAGGAAATGGCGTTAAGTCCTTGGCCAACCTTCATCCTTTCCATGTTTGCAGATGCAGATAGCAACCCGGCAAGTTGAACAGAATCCAATATCTTTCCAAATATCCCGGATTTAATCTTGCCTTCCATCATTTTATAATTCCTGTCATCTACTTTGGTTAATGAATCAACTTTCATTTTCATGAGGTGGTTGTTTGCGAAGCTCAGGGCGTATTTAAGATACTTGTCGGTTTCTCCGGTGGCTTTGTAATACTGCATGTAAACTTCATCCTTTTCCGGATATATGGATTTTGGCAATTGGTCATAGGCCAAAATAGCTGTAGCAAGTAACTTCTCATTTTTTGTTGCAGCTGCTTCATTCACTGTGTTGGTAACCCCATTCATCAGAATTATGTAAACATTTCCAAAAAGCCCCATGATAAATTTTTGATAGTTCTTTTGCAAATTCTCGTAGGCAAAAGAAGTGACTTTCATGTTTCTACCCTCTTTAAAGTAATAATCAAATACTGTTTTAGAAGCGCGTTCTTCCTCAGGGATCATTTTCAGGTATTCATCGAAAATCATATCGTTGGACAGGCCAAACTTTGAGCGCTTTTTCATATAATCCAATAGAAATGCCGGATCATTCTTCTTTACAATATATTCTTTGTCCCAGATCGTTAATGGTTTGGGATCATTCATTTCTTCAAGTGCTGTCTTTGAAACGGCAATAAAGTTTTTTTCGGGCATTGATCCGACGGTAAGATAAAATAAGTTGCCGTCACCCTTGATGAATAGGTAGGTTGGATAGGCTTTTACACCGTACTTTTTGGCTATTGCGATTCCTTCGCCTTTTTCGGCATCTATCTGGTAGCAGATGAAGTTTTCATTGAAGACTTTGCCGACCGTTTCGAGAGGGAAGATATTTGAACTCATTTGTTTACAGGGGCCACACCATGTGGTGAATATGTCTACGAAAATGGGTTTGTTGGTTTGTTGTGCTTTTGCAAGTACCTCTTTCCATGTTCCTTGTTCAAATACTATGCCTTGTGAGAAAGACAATATTGAAAATAGTAATGCGGGGATAATGAGTAACAGTTTTTTCATAATAGAGGACTATTGGAATTATTGGTTTTTATTAGTGATATATGTCTTTGTTTTAAAATGATAAAATATTTTTAAATCATTCAAGTGGTGAAGATAACAATTCTTCAAAGAATAAATGGTGCCTGGCACCATTTATTCTTTTATTCACTATTTTTAACCCTTACTAGAGTATGTTTTATAAGAATAGGCTCTATGGTCAATTCGGCTGGCTCAATTACATATATTACTGCAATAAAGGAATTATCCAATGAATGCTAAGGAAAAACTGTTATCGTTAAAAGCAGGGAAAACAACTGGAAAGATCTTGTTCTATCCTATTGTGATGCATTATGCAGCACGGTCGGCAAATCAAAAATATTGTGAATTTGCATCTGATTATCGAAACATGGTCAGTGCAAATATCAACTGCGTGGAAAGGATTGGTATGGATGCGGTGACGGTGATGAGTGATCCGTATCGGGAAACAAGCGCTTTTGGTGGTGTAGTTACTTATCCTGAAGATGGTGTTCCAAGATGCACAAAGCAAACTATAGGCAACCTGGATGAGCTAAAACGATTAGCAATACCGGATATTGAAAATTCGGAAAGAATTGTGAATTGTATTAATGGCATCAAAGAATTCAAACTCCAACTAAAAGACAACGTTCCTATTATCGGCTGGGTTGAAGGGCCGATGGCAGAAGCCTGCGACATTATCGGGGTGGAGGAGATGTTTATGAGCGTCTGTGTGGATCCTGAGTTTGCAAGGGCTTTGATGCAAAAGTGTCTGGATTATGCCAAGCTTTTTGCCAAGGCGCAAATTGATGCCGGTGCCGACATCATTGGTATCGGTGAGGCTGTTTGTTCTCAGATCTCAGCCGAAATGTATGATGATTTGATTTTCTTTTTCGACAAGGAACTGATAGATTTTATTCATGAACACGGAGCGATGGTGAAATTGCATATTTGTGGGAATATCACCCATCTGCTTCCGGCAATACGGAAGGCTAACCCCGATATCGTTGACATTGATTCAATGGTGGATATGGATGAAGCCTACAAACAATTGGGTGATAAGATCATCCGTTGTGGAAACTTAAATCCGGTAAGTATGGCCCGTGATATGAGCCAGGATGATGTTTATAGATTCTCCAAAAACCTGATTGAAAAAGAAAAAGGCCGACCTTTTATCCTTTCTGCAGGGTGTGAGATTCCGGTGGGTACTCCTTTGGAGAATGTAATCGCTATGAAGAGGGCGTCCCAGGATATTTAAAATCTCCTTCGTTTCACCTATACATTCAATCTCAAAATTTTATAACTTTGCACGCTATTTTGAGATTAGAATAATTGCTGCTGCGATGAAGAAATACAAAGAATATAAACATCTAAACCTCCCTCAAATTGGGAAGGACGTACTGAAATTCTGGGACGATCATAAGGTATTCGAACAAAGTCTGGAAAAAGGGAAGAACCATGCGCCTTACATTTTCTATGAAGGTCCTCCTTCTGCTAATGGACAACCTGGGATTCATCATGTTATGGCACGTGCCATCAAAGATATTTTTTGTCGTTTTAAAACAATGAACGGGTATTACGTTGCACGTAAGGCTGGTTGGGACACACATGGTTTGCCTATTGAACTGAGTGTTGAGAAGACGTTGGGTATTACAAAAGAAGACATCGGTAAGTCGATTACCGTTGAAGAATACAATCGTGCCTGTCGCAAGGAGGTCATGAAATATAAGGATTTGTGGGATGATTTGACACTCAAGATAGGGTATTGGGTTGACCTTGACGATCCATACATCACATTTGAAAATAAATACATCGAAACACTCTGGTATCTGCTAGCCAAACTCAATGAGAAGGGACTGCTCTACAAGGGCTACACCATTCAGCCATACTCTCCAGCCGCCGGTACAGGTTTGAGTTCACACGAACTGAATCAGCCCGGTTGCTATCGCGATGTGAAGGACAGCACTGTTGTGGCTCAGTTTAAGGTGATCAGAAACGAGAAGAGCGATTTTCTCTTTAATGATGTCCAGGGTGATCTTTTTATCATTGCCTGGACGACTACTCCATGGACGCTGCCTTCGAATACCGCTTTGTGTGTGGGCCCGAATATTGAATATGTTACGGTTAAAACTTTTAATCCCTACACTTATCTGCCTATCACCGTTGTTCTTGGAAAGCCATTGCTCGAAAGATACTTCCCTGCCAAGCATGCTGATCTTGAACTGAGTGCATATGAGCCCGGTCAAAAGGCTATTCCTTTCAAGGTAGTTGGCGAATGCAAAGGAACGGACCTGGAAGGAATTCGTTATGAGCAGTTGATGCCTTATGCACAGCCTGAAGATGGGGATGCATTTCGTGTGGTTACGGGAGATTTCGTTACGACTGAAGATGGAACCGGTATCGTTCATATTGCACCAAGTTTTGGTGCTGATGACTTCCGAGTTGGCAAAGCCAACGGAATCGGATCGTTGACTCTGGTTGACAAGCAGGGTCGCTTTACAGATGTGATGGGTGAGTTTGCGCATCGTTATGTGAAGGCTGAATACGAAGAGGATTACGATCCGAAAACAACCGAGAGCGTTGACGTAGCGCTTATCGTGAAACTAAAGAGAGAAAACAGAGCCTTCAAGGCCGAGAAATACGAACACTCGTACCCACATTGCTGGCGTACGGATAAGCCCATTCTCTATTACCCCCTCGACTCCTGGTTTATCAAGAGTACCGAAGTGAAAGAGAGAATGATCGAACTGAATAAAACCATCAACTGGAAACCTGCTTCTACAGGTACTGGCCGTTTTGGAAACTGGCTTGAAAATCTGGTCGACTGGAATCTTTCACGTTCTCGTTACTGGGGAACTCCCTTGCCGATATGGGCAACCGAAGATCAGAGTGAAAGAATCTTTATCGGTTCAATCGAACAGCTTAAAAATGAAATAGAGAAGTCGGTTAAAGCAGGATTTATGCCGGCTGACCATCTGTTGAAAGATTTTGTACCGGGAGACTTTTCGAAACAGAATTATGAAAAGTTCGATTTGCATCGTCCATATGTTGATGATATCGTGTTGGTTTCGGCTACCGGTCAGAAAATGACCCGAGAGCCTGATCTCATCGATGTATGGTTTGACTCGGGCGCAATGCCATATGCTCAATTCCACTATCCATTTGAGAATGGCGACACGTTGAATAATTATTTCCCGGCTGATTTCATCGCTGAAGGTGTTGACCAGACCCGTGGATGGTTCTTTACGCTTCATGCTATTGCTACGATGGCCTTTGATTCTGTTGCTTTTAAAACAGTCGTCTCCAACGGACTCGTACTGGATAAGAATGGCAACAAGATGAGCAAACGTCTTGGGAATGGTGTTGATCCTTTTGCTACCATCGAAAAATATGGTCCCGATGCTACACGTTGGTATCTGATTACCAACTCGCAGCCATGGGATAATCTGAAATTTGATATAGAAGGTGTTGCTGAAGTAATGCGTAAATTCTTTGGCACGCTGTACAATACATACAGTTTCTTTGCTTTGTATGCCAATATTGATGGGTTCAAATATGAAGAGGCAGAAGTGCCTGTCAGTGAGCGTCCTGAAATAGATCAGTGGATCCTTTCAGAACTCAATACCCTGATACAGAATGTCAACGATGCATACAACGATTATGAACCTACGAAGGCTGGTCGCGCTATTGCCTATTTTGTAGATGCACATCTTTCGAACTGGTATGTTCGTTTATGTCGTCGTCGTTTCTGGAAGGGTGATTATACCACAGACAAGATCTCAGCTTACCAGACGCTTTATCGCTGTCTGGAAGTGATTGCAAAACTCTCTGCTCCAATCGCTCCTTTCTTCACTGACAGATTATTTACCGATCTGAATAATATAACGAAAAGAGAAAACGTTGTTTCTGTTCATTTGAGTGATTTCCCTGTTGCAGATGAAACGGCAATAAACAAGGAGTTGGAAGAACGCATGGAATTGGCTCAGACCATCTCATCGATGGTGCTCTCACTGAGAAAGAAAGTCAATATCCGCGTACGTCAGCCACTTGAAAAGATCATGATCCCTGTACTCGATCAGCACTATCACGATCAGATTGAAGCCATCCGCAACCTTATTCTCTCAGAGGTCAATGTCAAGGATATTGAATATCTCACAGAGGGTTCGGGGATATTGGTCAAAAAAATTAAACCCAACTTCAAGACGCTTGGTCCACGATATGGTAAATTGATGAAGCAGATTGCAGCCATCGTTGCTGAATTCAACCAGAAAGATATTGCAGATCTGGAGAACAAAGGCAGCAGAATGTTTTATATCCAGGGAGAAGAGGTTGAATTGTTGCTTTCTGATGTTGAAATCATGGCCGAAGATATACCGGGTTGGGTTTTGGCAAGCGAGGGTGCTGTAATAGTTGCGTTGGATATTATTATATCGCCGCAGCTGAAAGAGGAAGGCATTGCACGTGAATTGATTAATCGCATTCAGAATATACGCAAGGAGAAGAATTTTGAAGTAACGGATAAGATTGTTCTTAAGGTTGAAATAATCGATGAAATCGCCGTGTCTATACAGAACAATTTTTCCTACATTTGTTCCGAGACATTGGCAGAATCTTTGGAGCTGGTAGACCAGATTAACGGGGAGGAAAAAATACCCGTTGAACTTACCGAAGATCTGTCGACCTATATCACAATAAAAAAAGTATAACTTGACAAAGTTATTTTTGAAATGAGTTAATAATATCGTTCATGGAAAAAGCAGATGCAAGACAAGATGAATATCTGAAAAACAGATATTCAGACGAGGAACTGGAAGAATTCAAAACACTGATTCTCGAGAAATTACGCAAAGCTACGCGTGATCTCAAGATGCTCACTGAAGCATATACTATTAGCAATGAGCATGACACAACCGATACTTCTCCTACATTTAAGATTTTGGAAGAAGGTTATCAGGTGATGTCGAAAGAAGAAAACAGTCGGTTGGCAGCCAGACAGGATAAGTTTATCAAGGCGCTTGAAAATGCACTCATTCGCATTGAAAACAAGTCTTATGGAATTTGTCGAGTTACGGGTAAGCTGATTTCAAAGGAAAGATTACGTGCAGTTCCACATGCAACTTTAAGCATAGAAGCCAAACTTCAACAGAACCAGAACGAGAAAAGAGCCTATGTACCAAACAGATCATTTCTTGATGAATAGTCTGTTTTAAACCATTCTATATTGAATTTACATCAGCAAATGGGTTGATGTAAATTGAGACATGCAACAAAATGATTAAAATGAAGGGATTACGATTACCATTACTCATAATATTTCTCGTTCTGCTCATCGATCAGACGGTTAAAATCTATATTAAAACACATTTTCTATTGGGTGAGGAGCATGTTGTAACCAAATGGTTCATCATCCATTTTATCGAGAATCCCGGAATGGCTTTTGGAATGCAGTTCTCTGGTGACTGGGGAAAATTAATACTGAGTCTTTTCAGGATAGTTGCCGTGGGATTTATTTCATGGTATATGGTCAGGTTGGAGAAGACCAATGCTCACACCGGATTGATTGCTTGTGTAGCACTGATCGTTGCAGGTGCAGCCGGAAACATTTTCGATAGCGCTTTTTACGGATTGATTTTCAGCGATAGTAATTATCAGTTGGCTACTTTATTCCCTGCTGGTGGTGGCTATGCCCGATTCCTTCACGGGAGGGTAGTCGACATGCTTTATTTCCCCATTTTTAATGGTACTTTTCCACAATGGCTGCCTATTTGGGGAGGCGAAAGGTATCTGTTTTTTAGTCCTGTTTTTAATATTGCAGATTCTTCTATTACAACCGGCGTTATTTCAATTCTGGTCTTCCAACATTCGTTTTTTAAAACAAAAAAGAGCGATGATGAAGCCGAAAGTGAGACTCCTGAAAAGGGTTTAACAACAGAGGTTAATCATGAAGATACGGAAGGGTCTGAAAATCAAATATAAAACATTCAATTTTTCTAAATAATTTTTATAGGCGTAAATTTTTTCCTGACACTTTTTGTTTCTAATTTTGCGCCACTCAAAAGACTATTATAATTATGTCAGAACAAGTTGCAGGGGTTATCTCACAAATCATTGGTCCTGTTGTAGATATCACCTTTGATCAGGACGCCAAACTCCCAAACATTTACGATGCACTGGAAGTTAAAAATGATAACGGTAAAGTTATCGTTCTTGAAGCACAGCAAGATATAGGTGAAAATACACTGAGAACAGTTGCAATGGATTCTACCGATGGTTTACGCCGTGGTATGAAAGCAGTTGCAACAGGTCGCACTATTTCCATGCCTGTAGGTGCCAACATTACCGGTCGGTTATTCAATGTAATCGGACAAGCTATTGACGGTTTAACCCCATTGCCAAAGGGTGATGTGTACAGTATTCACCGTGACCCTCCAAAGTTTGAAGAGCTTACAACAACTAAGGAAGTTCTTTACACAGGTATCAAAGTAATCGACCTTATCGAGCCTTATTCAAAAGGTGGTAAGATCGGACTGTTTGGTGGAGCCGGAGTAGGTAAGACTGTTATCATCATGGAGCTTATCAACAATATTGCCAAGAGCTATGATGGACAGAGCGTATTTGCCGGTGTTGGTGAACGTACCCGTGAAGGAAATGACTTGCTGAGAGAAATGATAGAGTCAGGTGTTATCCGTTATGGAAAAGCATTTGAAGAGGACATGAAAAAAGGCGGTTGGAACCTGGATCTTGTCGACTATGAAGAGTTGGCCAAGAGTCAGTGTACACTCGTGTTCGGGCAGATGAACGAACCCCCCGGAGCCCGTGCCCGCGTTGCTTTATCTGCTTTAACACTTGCAGAGTATTTCCGTGATGGAGATGAAAAATCCGGTGGTCGCGATATTCTGTTCTTTGTAGATAATATCTTCCGTTTTACCCAGGCCGGTTCAGAGGTTTCTGCCCTATTGGGTCGTATGCCTTCAGCCGTAGGTTATCAACCTACACTTGCAACTGAGATGGGTATCATGCAGGAACGCATTACTTCTACCAAGCGCGGATCTATTACTTCGGTTCAGGCTGTTTACGTGCCTGCTGATGACCTTACAGACCCTGCTCCTGCTACTACATTTGCCCACTTAGATGCAACAACAGTATTGAGTCGTAAGATTTCTGCTCTCGGGATTTATCCTGCAGTAGATCCTCTCGATTCAACTTCCCGGATTCTTACTCCCGAGGTTGTTGGTGATGATCATTACGACACAGCCCAACGCGTAAAAGAAATTCTACAGCGTTACAACGAGTTGCAGGATATCATCGCGATCTTAGGTATGGACGAGCTCTCTGACGAAGATAAACTGGTTGTTCACCGTGCACGTCGTGTACAGCGTTTCTTATCTCAGCCATTCTTTGTTGCAGAACAGTTCACCGGAACACCGGGTGTATTTGTACCTATCGAAGAAACGATCAAAGGCTTTAAAATGATTCTGGACGGCGAAGTTGATTATTTACCTGAATCAGCATTCAACATGGTTGGTACTATCGAAGACGCTATCACCAAGGGTAGGAAATTGCTTGAGGAAGCTAAATAAGTTGATTGCGCTATCAAAATATAATTTATGTTCGTAGAAATAATCACACCAGCTAAAACCCTTTATTCAGGAGAAGCCACATTGGTTCAGCTTCCGGGTTCAGAAGGCTCATTTGAAGTCATGCAAAACCATGCTCCCATCATTGCTTTACTGAAAGCAGGTAAAGTTAAAGTGAAAGATGCCGAAAACAAGGAGCTTTTCTTTGAAATCAATGGTGGCGTTATGGAAAACCTAAAAAACAAACTGGTCATTCTTGCTGAATAATCCGGTTAGACTATAATTTAAAAAGCGGCAATGATCAAAGATCGTTGCCGCTTTTTTTAATGTCTGTAAACAAAGAAGGCTGCAATTTGCAGCCTTCTTTGAAGTGGTACCACCAGGAATCGAACCGGGGACACAAGGATTTTCAGTCCTTTGCTCTACCAACTGAGCTATGGTACCGCTCATTTTGGAGTTGCAAAAGTACAAGAAGTTTTCGGATTTCAAAAAAAATCAATCAATTATTTTTTGAACCTGCTCTTAGTGTAATTTTGTAACGCGTTTAGTGTTGAGAATAACTAGACTAAAAAACACTACTTTTTTATGCGACTTATCATTGATATTGGGAATACACTGGCAAAGGTTGCCCTGTTTGAAGATGCAGATCCTCTTGCAATTACGTATCTGCCTGTACTGACTATTGATGCACTGGAATTGTTTTTGAATGATAATGGATTGGCCAGACCCGAAGAGGCAATCATATCAACCGTCAGGCAATCTGATGATGCATTCATCGATTACCTGAAATCAAATTTCAGGTTGTTGTTGCCTACAACCGTTACCCCCATACCCATAAAAAACAGGTATAGCACTCCAGAGACACTTGGTTTTGACCGACTGGCTGCTGCTATAGCCGCAACATCAATGTTCCCGCATCGCAATGTTTTAATCATAAATACCGGAACAGCTATAACCTATGACCTGGTTACTAGTAATAATGAATACCTGGGAGGAGCCATTTCGCCAGGTTTACAAATGCGGTTGAGGGCTTTGCATCAATTCACTCAAAAACTACCTCTTGTAACACTCAAAGAGAGCGTTAAACTAATTGGAAGTAATACACATGAAAGTATTCTTTCGGGAGTTCTAATAGCTACCAGAGCGGAAATAGATGGCATGATTGAAAAATTTAACAATCATTATGAGGAGTTAGCCGTTATTTTGAGTGGAGGGGATGTTAAATATTTTGATAAAAGTTTAAAAAATAGCATCTTTGCAGTCCCAAATATTGTAATTTCAGGTCTGAACCAACTATTAGCTTTTAACTTTGGAAAGAAAAATCATTAGGCACTTACTCGCCACAGCACTTATAATCACTTGCACTGTCAATTCGTTTGCACAGGTTAGGATAGGATCTCCATATTCACGATATGGAATTGGCGACCTCACTAAAGACAATTCCCCGTTTTTTGTGTCGATGGGAGGTACTTCTTTTGGGATTCGCTCTTCAGGTTTCGTAAATCATTCGAATCCGGCTTCTTATACCTCTTTCGACACAACTTCATTTGTCTTTGAAGGTGGTGTTTATACGCAGTCTTCAACACTAAAAACTGTTTCAGCAAGTCAGAAATCTAACTATTCATCAATAGGATCCGTTTTATTTGGTTTCCCTATCTCGAAAAGGATTAAAGCCAGTTTTGGTCTGATTCCCTTTTCAAGTGTTGGATATAAAATTGGTGAGAATAAAACACTTACGATTTATCCCGACAGCATTACACATGTTAATAATATTTATGATGGCAGTGGTGGTATCAATAAGGCATACATTGGTTTTGGATATTACGTAACGAATAACCTCTCAATTGGAGTTAATGCGGATTATCTCTTCGGAACTATCCGTCGCAATAGTACTTCAAATTACCCTGACCTGTTGTATGCCAATAGTTATCGTCAGACAACTTCAATCAAGTTTAGTGACTTTAATTTTAATTTTGGTTTACAATATGTTGCCAATTTCAAGAAAAACCAACACCTTACGCTAGGTTTTGTCTATACCCCGGCAATGAATATCAAGGCTTCAAGCGATACTGTGGCCAATATGGTAAGCTCTTCAGATCCTGAAACCATCATGTATCCGATCAGCCAGTCTTCTTCACCGAAAGGAAAAATAGGAATGCCCAAATCAATTGGCGGAGGTTTTGCATTGGAGAAAGACGATAAATGGCTTATTGCAGCTGATGTTTACTGGCAGAACTGGGCAAAATTAAATATGTTTGGCAAAGAGGATTCTCTGAAAAACAGTCTTCGTGCTTCACTTGGAGTTCAAATCACTCCAAATGCCACCGATTACAATAATTATTTCAAGAGGGTAAAGTATCGTTTTGGCGTTGCATACAGCAAATCGTATCTTCAATTGAGAGGAAGACAACTCAGCGACTTTGGTATTAGTTTTGGTGCAGGATTCCCGGTCAGAAAATCGCAAACAGACATCTCGAAGGGTATGGTCAACGTCGGTATCGAAATTGGACAAAGAGGAACAACCGATTTGAGTCTTATCAAAGAAGACTATATCCGTTTCACATTGAGCATGTCTATTTATGATTTCTGGTTTAGAAAACAAAAATATTATTAACCACCGGTAGATAAATCGCACAAAGAATAAGTCTGACTTTATTATGCAATTCTGTTTTGAATTGTTTGATCATCCGGCTCAATACTGTCTAAAGATGAATCAGGTCAAAGGGATTGATCTGTGCGTTGTTTAAAACCCAAAATATTTGCAGATGAGTAGAAGTGTTGTATCATTTGTATTTGCTGCGTTGATTTCCTTGATGATCCTTGGAACGAATAAGACGAATGGTCAGCCAATCGGATCAAGATATGGCAAGGATAGTGTGAAAAGTGTTACCAATCTTGCCTTGTACCGGGAATATTACAGACAAAAAAATTACAAGGACGCAATCCTATCCTGGAGATATGTTTTCAACAACTGCCCCGGGGCAACTGAAAATATATTTATTAATGGCGCCAATATGTACAACAGCTTTATAGCCGCTGAAAAAGATTGTGCAACCAGACAAAGATTGATTGATACGTTGATGTTGATTTACGATACCCGTACAAAATACTGGGGTAACGAAGGAAAGCAACTCGCCAACAAAGCAAATGATTTATTGACTGCAGATACTTCACGCTCATTTGAAGCCTACGGGATGCTGAAACGCTCTTTCGAACTGCTGAAAAACACTACAGAAGAATCTACTTTGAGAAATTATAGCAGTTCTGCGATCAGGTGTTTTAAATCGGGCAATATATCTTCTGACGCTATTATTGAATTGTATCATCAATCAGAAGTGATCATTGATGCTCATATCGGTCTTTCGAAAGAGAATACCGAGCGGCAGAGATGGAATGAATTGAAAAGGGTGATTGAAGTAAACATCTTTCCATTGTTGCAATGTAAAGATTTTACAACCATTTTCACTCCAAAGCTAACTGCTAAACCCGATGATTTAGTCTTACTGAAAAAGTTTTCAGAAATTCTTTTTCTCAGAGGATGTACGGAGGATTCATTATATCTGACAATACTGGAGAAAATGAATTCGTTGGCACCTGATGCAAACACTGCATTTTTAATTGCCCGGGAATATCTGAAAAGAAAGGAACCCGCAAAGGCAGTGGAAACGCTAAATAAGGTTGCCGATAAATTAAAAGATGATGACTCAAAGGCCAGGTGTTCATATTATCTTGGAGCTGTTTATGCAGATTCAAAAGATTTTAAAAACGCACGAGCCAATGCTTTGAAGGCAATACAATTCAAAGCTGATTACGGTGAAGCATATGTGTTGATTGCAGAATGTTATGCACAGAGCGCTTTGGAATGCGGAAAAGACAATATTGGCAGCCGGGCTGCTTTTTGGTGTGCCGTTGATAAACTGAATCAGGCTAAAAAGGTTGATCCTAAACTTGAATCAAATGCTAATAATCTGATAAACCAGTATTCGCGTAATTTCCCAACCAAAGAAATGCTGTTAGCCGGGAAATTGAAAATTGGATCTAAATATTTGGTTGAATGTTGGATTAATGAAACAACTACAGTTCGTTCAAACACAGTAATTAAAAAATGAAGACGATAAACAAAGGCATTTTCATTTTAGTATTTCAATTGGTTGCAATTATGGCAATATTCGTTTCGTGTCGTGAGAACGATATCAAGCAGGTGAATAAAATAACCAAAACGGAGAACGCCCCCATAATGAAAGCACAAGTATTAAAAGTTGATTACACTGAAAATGGCAAGTTGGTTTATACCATGTCGAGTCCTGAGATGAAGAAATTTGACCAACCCGAAGCCAAAACCGAATTTCCCAATGGATTCAACGTTGTTTTTTTTGATTCTCTTCAGCAACAAAGAGGTACAGCAAGAGCAAACTATGGTCTTAGTCACGATGCAACACAAATTCTGGAATTGAAAGGAAACGTTGTCATCGTGAATTATAAAGATAAAACAAGGATTGAGACTGAACATATGTTCTGGGATCGAAGAAACAAAACGATAACCGGAGATCTCGCAGTAAAAATTACCACAGCCGATAGAGTATTTACAGCTATCGGTTTCAAATCGAATGAAGACCTTTCCCAAAGAGAACTTTTTCATCCAACTGGTGAATGGTGGGTAAAGGATTTCTAAACAGCTAATTTTTTATTTTGGTACTTAAAGTTTTATTGTAAATTTGTCTACTTTTTAAATAATTGAGAAATGGCTATAATTGGCTCTATACAGAAACACTCCAAGATCGTTATTGTTATAATCGGTTTTGCTCTACTTGCATTTGTTGTTGGAAGTTTTACAGGTAAAAACAAATCTAACTCAAGTTATGTTGGTGAAATTAATGGTGATAAAATTCGTGGCGCCGATTTCAACGCGAAAGTAGAAGAAGCATCCGAAATGCGCAAGCAGATGTCGGGTCGCACAAATGTACCGGCTGCTGAAAGTTTCAGCATCCGTGAATCTGTCTGGAATCAGATGGTATCAGAATTGATCATGCAAAAACAATACGATAAGCTTGGTATTGAAGTCAGCAAAGACGAAATGGATGATATGATCACCGGGAAAAACCCACATCAGTATATCGTTCAGAATTTTACAGATCCTAAAACAGGTAAATTTGACCCTAAACAGGTTAAACAATTTGTTGATAATCTGGATAAAGTAGACCCTGCAATGCGGTCACGTTTTTTGATGATCGAAAAACAGATCAAGGATTCACGTCTGGCAGAAAAATATCAAAACCTGATTGCCAATGCATTTTATGTGCCTAAGGCATTCGCCAGGAAAGAATATCTTGCCCGTAATGAACATGTTAGTCTGAGTACTATCGGCCTTCGTTATGAAACCGTTCCCGACGCTCAGGTTAAACTTACTGATGAAGATTATCAGAAGTATTACGACGAAAACAAGAATCGTTTTGAACAGGAAGCTTCACGCGACATGGATTATATTGTTTATGATGTTAAACCATCAACTGAAGACATGACCGCGATCAATACGGAGGTTCAGAGTATTTATACTGAATTTCAGACTGTAAAAGACATTCCTAATTTCGTAAATACCAATTCCGATATCAGATACGACAGTACCTGGATCAAGAAAGGATCTTTACCTGCTAAATTGGATACACTTGCATTTTCCGGAGCTCCGGGTACATTTATTTCTCCTTTTATCGAGAACAATATGTACACAATGGCAAAGATCGTAGGCGTAGAATCACGTCCCGATTCATTGAAGGCAAGCCATATCCTGTTAACTTTCGAAGGTTCACAGGCAGGTGGAAAACGCACTAAGGAAGCTGCAAAGAAAATAGCCGACAGCTTATTGATGGCTGTTAAGAAAGACCCTAAACAATTGCCTTTATTGGCAATGAAGTTTTCTGATGATCCTTCAGCAAAAACAAATGTAGGTGACATGGGTTGGTTTGCAGATGGAACAATGGTCCCTTCTTTCAATAATGCATGTGCGAACGGCAAAGTTGGAGATATAGTCCTTGTCGAATCACAATTCGGATATCATGTAATCCATATCACAGGTAAAACTGCTCCTGTTAAAAAAATTCGTCTGGCAATAGTAGCCCGTAAGGTTGACGCTGGAAAAGAAACATATGCTAAATCTTACAGTGATGCCAGCGCCTTTGCAGGTGAATATACTACAACTGAGGCTTTCGAAAAAGCTATTACAGCCAAGGGGTTGAGTAAACGCACAATGGAACGTATTCGTCCGAATGATGGTCAACTTCCCGGAATAGAAAATGCACGTGAGGTTATCCGTTGGGCATTCAGTAAGAAAACCGAACAGGGAAATGTTTCTCAGGTATTCGATTGCACCGGAAAATATGTTGTTGCTACTTTGAAGATGATTCGTGAAAAGGGTATTGCTCCTCTGGAGCAGATCAAAAACGATATCAAAACGCTTGTAATGCGCGAAAAGAAAGCCGAAGTATTAATGGCTAAACTTGATAAGGTTGCTGCTTCAAAAGACTTTGGTCAGATGGCCAAAACACTGGCTTCGAAGATCGATACCATTCAGAATATCACCTTTGCTTCTCCAAACCTTCCTTTCTACGGTCGCGAACCGGCAGTAGTGGGTACTGCTTTTGGTCTGAAGAAAGATCAGATTTCTAAACCTGTCAAGGGCGAAGTTGCTGCATTCCTGATCAAGATTGACGAAGTAGCTCCTGCAGCTCCTGCTGTGAACTATGATAATGAGAAATCAGTATTGGTCAATAATTTCCGCTCACGTGTTTATCGTGAAGTTTATCAAACAATCATGGATAAAACCAAGATCGTTGATAACAGGACAACCTTCTATTAAACGACTTCAACAATATAAAATTAAAAACCGTCCCACAAGGACGGTTTTTTTTGTTTAAAATAATCCGGTTTTTTATTGAATGTGGTCTTTTCGATGGTTGTCTTTGTGTGAGTATCGTTCACGGGATGATTTAAGTCTTGTTGTTGCGCTTTTCGCTTTAAGATGGGATTGGATTCTGTCGGGGAATCAAAGCCTCCCACAAAGCGCTTTGAATAGGATTTAAAGATTAGAATAATATTACCGATTCATCAATTGTTGAAGAAGAATTGACATTTAATTGAGCCATGGTTAAGCCATACTCTATGAGTATATATTAAGTATGGCTCAAGTATGGCTCAACTATGTCTCAACTATGTATTAATGGATGATTATCAGGTAATTTTATCATTTGATTATTGTGTCTCTCAGAGAGCAATCAAGCCTCTGTATTTTCTAAATTAATTGCAGGCGGTTTGAATCCTGCTTGATGAAAATAAACAGCAAAATCGTAAATGCCCATAGCGATGAACCCCCATAACTGAGAAATGGCAACGGGATCCCGATAACGGGTGCCAGACCTATCGTCATTGCAATGTTGATAGCGAAATTCATAAAGAAGACCGAAGCTATTCCATAACCATAGATCCTCGCGAAGGGTGATCGCTGTCGTTCGGCAACTTTAATGATTCGTGTCAGCAATAAAATATAGATTCCCATCAGAACTGAGGAACCAAGAAAACCCCACTCTTCACCAACTGTACAGAAGATAAAATCAGTGTCCTGAGCCGGTACGAATTTATATTTTGTCTGCGTTCCGTTCAAAAAACCTTTTCCAATAAATCCTCCCGAACCAATAGCTATTTTTGATTGATCAACATTGTACTCAGCCCCTTTGGGATCAGATTCTTTACCCAACAATACATTGATACGTGTTTTTTGATGTTGTTCGAGGAAATGCTCAAATGAGTAATCGACTGTGAAGGCGAAAGCAGCAGTCAATAAAAAGAGTCCGACCAGGGAAAATATGTTTTTTCGGTTTTTCCGGATCAGTAGGAATAGGGCAAGGGCTATGATAAACAAAATGGTTATCATAATGAATTTACCGAAAAGCAGGGTTAAGATAAAAAGTATAACAACCCCGATTCCCAACAATAAATAATTTCCCGAAAGCCCTTCACGATAAAGAACCAATAAGAATCCGCCATATACCAAAGCCGAACCGGTCTCTTTCTGTAACCGGATAATAACGGCTGGGAGCAACATCAGCAACATGGGTATAACTTTGTTGTGCAGTTCTTTGACGTTGATGTTGAGTGTGCTCAGATATTTTGCCAATGCCAGAGCAGTAGTAATTTTAGTAAATTCAGCAGGCTGAATCCGGAATGTACCGATGGCCAACCATGATTTGGATCCCGAAACCTCGGTCCCGGCGACTATAGTAACCAGTAAAACTAAAATCCCGATGATGTAAATGGGGTAAGCAAAAGTTGTAAAGAGCTTGGAATCGATCAACAACACCATCAGTGCAATAGCAAAAGCAGACAGGATCCATAGCATTTGCTTACCATAACGTTGGGTGGTATCCCAAATTTGTGGATGTGCATCGTTAAGGCCGGAGGCATAGATGTTTAGCCAACCGATCATCACCAGTGCAAAAAACAACCCGACAAGCGTCCAGTCGATATTAGCGAATAACCTGGGTTGTGCTCTCATCTTCGTGTATCATGTTGAAATCAATCATTCTTTTCTCGACATCCGGGCGTTTAATCGTTCGGTTAAGATATTTTTCTATCATTAGACTGGATATTGGTCCAGCCCATGTAGCGCCAAAACCTGCATTTTCAATGACAACACAAATGGCAATTTTAGGATTGTCTCGAGGTGCAAAACCAATAAATATTGAGTGTGGCTTACCGTGCGAGTTATCCGAAGTTCCTGTTTTACCACAGATCTGAATGCCATCCATTGCAGCACTTCTACCGGTACCACGAGCAACAACAGCTTCCATCGCCCTTACCATCAAATCCCAATGGTCACGATCGATCTTGGTGGTATATTTCTCCTTGAATTTTGTGATATAATTGGTTGGAGTATTGATCGCTTTTACAAGATGAGGAACGATATAATAACCTCGGTTTGCAAGCAGGGCAGCATAGTTGGCCATCTGTAAGGGAGTTGTGAGGACTTCACCCTGACCGATTGAAATTGACCGAACAGTCATTGCATTCCATCGTTTATCATAGAGTTTATCATAGTAACCGATGGAAGGGATATTTCCTTTTTTCTCGAAACTGATGTCACTTCCCAGCTTATGTCCAAATCCAAACGACATCATATCATCGTACCAGATTTTATAAGCCTCTTTTAAGCTTCCAAATTGTGAGGCGTTCAAAAAATGGTTGAACACTTGCCAGTGGAAGGGGTTACAAGACAAGGCGATTGCACCGACGACATCATTTGGTTGCGAATGGTTGTGCGAACAATTGATGGGGAAAGAGCTGGTGCCCTGACAACCATATATCGTTGAAGGGGTAAGCGTTCCATATTGTAATGCCACAAGATCGATAGCCATTTTAAAAGAAGAGCCAGGGGAATAAAGTCCCTGGATAGCCCGCGGGATAAGCGGTTTGAGTGGGTCGTTGTATAAAATGCTGTAATTCTTTGCCCGATCTCTACCGACAAGTAAATTGGGATCATAAGTAGGGCTGGAAACCATCGCGAGGATCTCTCCGGTGGATGGTTCGATGGCCATGATACTCCCTCTCTTGTTTTTCATCAGCAGTTCGCCATAAGCCTGGAGATCGATGTCGACTGAAGTGTATAAAGGGGAGCCTATAACAGCAGCGGTATCGTATTTGGCATTGTGAAAACTCCCGACTTCACGGTTTAAGACGTCGACCATGCGGATTTTCATTCCTTTTTTACCACGGAGTTCCTTTTCATAAAAGCGCTCCATTCCTGATATCCCTATGTAATCGCCTTGTTTATAATAATCGCTCTTTTCAATAACGTCAGGTGAAGCTTCACCAACATAACCCAGAACATTAGCCGCAGCCGGCTGTGGATATTTACGCAGAGTACGGGTTTGAATAAAAAACCCGGTATATTTATAGAGTTTCTCTTCAAGAAAACCATATGTTTCCTTGGAGATTTGTTTCTCAAAAATAGATGATTGAAATGGAGAAAAAGTACGTGCTTTCAACATACGGCTACTAAAGCCGGCAAGATCGATCCCAAGCAGATTGCAGAGTTCAGCTGTGTCAATTTTTTTAACCTGATTGGGAACAACCATAAGGTCATAAGCAGCCTCATTGATGACCATTAATTTCCCGAAACGATCATAGATCAATCCACGGGCAGGATATTGGGTGATATTTCTGTAAACATTATTATTTGCAGAAAGAACATAACTTCTATCTATAACCTGAAGGTAAAAAAGGCGTAGAATAAAAATAATGCCAACTGCGTAGAAAGCGCCTACGATAATGAATTGTCTGTCAGAAAAAGCTCTTTTCATTCAATGCCTGTGATCTGCTAGCGGTACAACAATACCGATGGCACAAAGGTAACTATTTTATATGAACATATAATTTGGAAAACGACAATGACAAACGAATAATCAGGGTTTACGGGGTTTCTTGTTTATCACTATTGGAGGGGTTTCGACTACGTTGCTTTTGTTTAAAGCGCGATCCTGAATGCAAATCTGATATTTTATCGTGTCGTATGGCGATACAAAATTGTTGATAAACAAAGTGTCTGTAATCTCTCCACTAATGGCCTTTGATTTACCCACAGGTGTCAAATATGGAATACGACCATTGAACCAAAGTGTATCCGGTTTTCCGGTTTGTGGGTTAGGTGTAGTAATGATAATTTCTTTAAAAACGCCCTTTTGTTTTTCAAAATATTTGATGAAAAGATTGAATTGATATTTGCCTGTGTTTTGATCTGATTTAAGACCTAAATCTCCGTCTCCGTCAGTAAAGGATATTCCAATGACTCCAATCTGATCAACTCCTAAGGTGTCGGCAAATTTCTGAAAAGAATTCAATTCAATATGCGGTACAATGGGATAATGCTCATACTTTCTACACCCGTAAAAAAGGATGAGTAGCAGGAACAATGTGATAACCAATGCCGGAATAACCCTGAACCTCATGAATTTATAATTTACCGCTTTATGAATAGATGCCTTTATCAAGCAAAAGGTTGCTTTCAAAGTTACTATATAAACAAAACTAATACAAAAATAGACATCAAAAATCATTTTTTCTGACTATCTTTTTAAAGGGGTTGCCAATATTGTTGTTTTTTTGAAGTGTCTCACCTCTCCGGTTGCAGTATAAACAGCTGCATAAACTACATAAATCCCCGCCGATGCTTTAGTGTGGTTATCAGAGAAGCCATCCCACGAAAAAGTGTTTTCTGTGGCAAGCATTACATTATCAACCAACCTTCTGACCGGTCTGCCAGTGACATCGAATATGATGATTGTCATCATACTTCCCGGTTTCTCAGGGCTGTATTTTATAAGCAGTTTATCGTCCTTTCCATCACTGTCAGGCGTAAATTGTTCGGGTTCCAGTGTGAATGAAACAAGAGACCTGTTTTGAGAAACATGCTGTGAATTTATTTTTCCCGGGGTTGAAAATCCTGCAGTCTCTGCTGCAGATTGCCAGTTCTCTTTTAAATCAGATGCTCCTTCGGGATCAATACGTTCTAATGAGATGCCTGCTGTTAGACGCAACATCTGAAAATGCATTGCCGGACTGAATAAGGCTTTGTCTATCAAAGTCCCTGTTGAATCTGAAAGTGTGATTATACCACCTTCATTTGATAAGACAGGAAATCCGAGAACTTCTGTAATTACAGCCGGTGAGAGCAAGGGATACTGTTTTGTAAACAACTTTTTGTTGGTAGTCAGAACCCGGTAATCGCCATGTAAGAGTAGCTGATCCTCTTCACAGATTCTGACACCGCGTTTCTGTCCTGAAGAGGTTGTGTTTTCAACTTTTAGGAAAAGTTTATTCAGATCATAGATTTCTGCTGTTCTGTTGTATATCTCAATAAATTCCTTCTTGTTGGTTCCGGGATCAAACATGACCTCATTGATAATAATGCCTCTGTTTTTCAATGGAAGCGGTAAACCGAATTGAATACTGGTTGGAGTTTTTAATTGATTACCGACACAATCTGTCATGTTTTGATCAACAGTCAACGTATAAATGGTCTTCTTCAATAAAGGGTTTGCCAATTCCAAAATAGCTGAATGATAAAGTGGTCCGACTACCGATACATTTTTTGGTTTTCCGATTAATGGTTCAATCATATATGCTGATGGATTCGACAGTTGCAATGTGTCAAGGGTTTTGGAGAAGTCAATACGCAAATGCAGGCTGTCGGTTGGGAAAACTGAAAGCAATTGTGGGAAATTGAGATCCGGTAATGATGATTTTACGGAATTTTCAGCTCCAGAGGTACCTCCTTTTGCATCGACGGATGACCTGTAATTGGCTGCCTCTCCACAAGGGTTCAAAGGGTCAATCATTTCCAGAGACCATCCTCCGGCTTTCTTTGAAACATCATCGTGCCAGTCAGATTTGAAATCCAGTGCATGAATGATCTGTCTGTTTTGATCTTTCAAGACAAGGAGGCAGCCTTCATTTGGGAGGGAAAGTGTATTCAGCGCCAATACTTTTCCATATTTTGTCATCGAGGGAGCATCTGAAACCGCAGTAATGATCAGATATTGATGCGATGAAATGATTGTATCGGGCAATAGCTGTTCTTTTTTGCCGGTTTGTAGTGTCCACTTATATAGATTTACAGGGAATAGTGATCTGTTGTAAAGTTCGAGATACTCACATTCTGGAAGTCCTCTTGAAGAAACAGGGTCGGCCATGATCTCACTGATCAAAACATCATTAGATTGGGTGGGATGGTACAACAGATCTATCTCTTTCTGGGGCATACTTTTGCCATCCAGAT
>Ga0209748_1000337_pt1 | contig 25875 bp, 16 predicted proteins | sample BarGraIncu00421A_FD_185490 | JGI IMG/M metagenome (GOLD analysis project Ga0209748, IMG submission 185490) | Arctic peat soil microbial communities from Barrow, Alaska - Barrow Graham LP Incubations 004-21A (SPAdes) (version 2) | ecosystem: Environmental > Terrestrial > Soil > Wetlands > Peat... | reverse complement strand
AGATGAAAGTTTCAATGGATAAGGAACTGGTTGAAAGTGGCGCTATACTGGGTGGCTGCCGGATAATTAAGACTGAACAGGAAGCATTGAAAATATTTGAGAAAGGTACTAATGATTTACCAGAATCGATAAGTTTGGTTATTTAATGTTTTTTGTCTGGTACAATACTCATTTCAGGAATATATCTGTACACGTCTCCGTCCTGAACGTTACGCCCCATCAGATTGGTCACCAAACCGCTGAGGGTGTAAAAGCTTCGGCGCATATCTGTAGGAAAGGAATACAGATTGTACCTCATCGATGATGTGAGGCTGAACATCCTACTGATGCGGTAAAAACAACAGTGAGCGCAACATCTCAGAATCCGGCAAACCGTTCAGTTTCATACAAACTCCGTTGGGGTAGCTAATCTCACAAGAAACCGGGGAGTTTGCAGCTGGTAGATTTGAAAAGTTCTTCGGCTGGTTCTGTACCGGAGTCGGAAAATGGAAGGACTGGGTTTGCTGTCCGCTTTCAAAAACCACCGGCACAAAACCTTTCCTGGGTGGCAGTTGCCTTTTCATCCTGTTCTTCCAATAATAGAACTTTGATTCCCTCATATGCTGATTGGCACAAAAATCGCGGACGGTTAGACCAGATTCCAGATAGTCGTTATAGAGGGCTGTAAATTGTCCCGAATTATACATCGCTTGTCTTTAAAGTAAAAACCAAACTTAAAGACCAAAAAAACAATTTAAAATACGGGGTTCACCGAATGCTTACGCGCAATCTGTATGGAAAAAATCAGAATCACCTGAACAGGTCAATAAGGTGTATGCATAGGCAACAGCAGGCTTCCCTGCACCAAACGTACGCCCGAAATCAACAAAATGCAGACCGTCAAATAGTGGATTATTTTCTTCCAGGTTCAACTTGTATTTAAATGGGGTATCGCGGATGAGTTTATCGCCTATCAATTTGGCGACGTCAAGCGGATCAGTGATTCCGGAAACATTTTGTTGTGCCTGAATATTAAAAACTAAAGTTTCCCACATATATGAAGCCCTATAATTGGGCATGTTAAATTCCATAACTATCTATTCAATCTACATCTTATTGTCATGTTATCAAGCTGTTACCTGACGGATAGTAGTTTTATTGTTATTTTGGTCATTATCGTCAAATTCTTCCAGTGCTTTGAGCATTACAAGTAGCTGCTTGCTTGTTTGATCGCTTTGCATTAGTTTTTCTATTATTTCCTCAACATCAATGTTTAGTATTGCGGCCATCTGGACCAACATTTTAAAGAATACCTTGACCAGCCGCTCCCACAACGTTAGTTCGAGCAGTTGCTGCTGTGTTTCCCGGAACAGTTCGCCCATGGTTTCATAAGAACAGAACCGCTTTTGCAGCGAGAATATCGTATGGGTCGCCAGTATGATCGTTGCGTCTGCAATTTGTCCATCGAAATCCGTGTTCTGGCTTGCGCACAAACGCAGGTACTGCTTACATTCTTTGAAAGTGTTATGGAAAGCTTTCCATAATACATTCAAAGGATTAAAAACAAGTGGGTTCAATATTGAAGATACTCATTTAACCGATATTGAAAGAATTGAAAAACTATTTGCTTTGGTTACAGTTGCTTTTACTTGGGCTTATGTGGTTGGTGATTATTTGCATCGATACGTTAAACCTATTCAGATCAAAAAGCATGGTAACATGGCCAAGAGTATTTTTAAACATGGATTAACATATATTGCAACAGTTCTGCTAAACTCTAGTTTTCAACCTGATATAGATGTATTCAAATTTTTGTCATGTACTTAGGTCACGCGGTTAAAAATAAGAATACTGGCATCACCTATCCCTTTTAATGTCCCGCGTGATCTTATTGAATCATCCACAGGGCTCTGGTCATTTAATCCAAACTGAATGATGAGATAATCTTTACTTTGCAGATGAAGATAAACCGTATCCCACATACCTCTTGTATTGATATTTTTCGCCCACAATCCATTGGTCAGAAAGGTTCTTGCACTGGCTCCTCCCTGGGCATAATTTTGTATCGTAATTTTTGTTGTATCGAAAAATTGAGGAAGAAACTTGCCCCAACCCCAAAGATCGTTATGACCGGAACCATTATCGACAGTCGAATCACCAATTAACCAGAGAAAAGGTTTTCTGGGTTTCATGCCGACAAGTGCCATACCTATTATGGCAGTATGAAATACGACGGTTATAAATTTTTTCACAGACATTGAGATTTGATTATACTTTTTATATTATGATATTTAATTTCCAAAAAATTTAAGTGCTTCGACAATGGAATCGATCAGTTTGGGAGAAAAGGATGCAAAAAAGTCAGAATTGATCAGGATAAGTTCGTCATGATCCTGCTTCACATAACCAGGTTCTTTGTCCATGATAAACCCATTAGTGTCGTTTACCAATATCCCATTGGTTTCCATGATGGCTTTTACACGGTCATTAAGCTGGGCGATCTGAACATTATTTAATCCGTGTTTCTGAGATGCAGGCACAGGAGGCTGCGACTGCCACATCAGCCGGGCGTTGGTTTTTTTTAGTTTATCGACGATGGCCTTGATTTCCGAATCAAATTCCACTAAACCCTTATCCGAAAAATCTTTGATTCCCTCGTATCCTATTGTAAAGTATATAACATCCCATTTTGAACCGCCAATTGCATTTTCAAAATTGCTGATAAGCGTTTCGGGTGAATCGGCATTTATACCTGAATAGGAGATATTTCCGAAGTCACTCAGCTTCTTGATGATTTCCGGTGCCAGAGGCATCATGCGGTTATCAAAAAGAAGCAGGATACGCCGTTGTTTGCCATCGCTGCCTCCTCCCATGTCAAAAATAATTTCAGGAAGTTTGGGAACAGGTTTCAACAGGGCAAGTTCCTGCTCAGACTGTTCCATTCTCGATTCCTGAAGTTGGGAATTTGTAAAATCAAAAACCTGTTCATCCTTGGGGAAGCTGGTTGCAGTGCCTAAAGAACAATGCCATCCGGTAAGGATATGCCGGGCAAGGAAGATTCCTTTATCCCCGCCATTTATCAGGTCGAGTTGACAAATAAGAAATTCGCCTTTCCCTTGCTTCATCCTGACCAGCACTGGATCACGGTTCAGGTACCACAGAGCTTGCCTCATATCTTTTCCTTCATTAATATATTCTCCTCCAAACGGAGGCACGCTCCAGTCGTTTCGCCAGTTACTGACAAGAATATTGAAATTATCATTCAATGCAACTTCCGATAAACCTGGGATTTTAACCCCTTGATCAAACATAGGTTTTCCATTCCAGTTCAGATCGATATTTGATAAGCCTGCAAGTAACGGATCGTAATTGGGCTCAAAAGGTTGTGGAATAACGATGCTGTCGTAATATTCCACACCTTTTTTTGGTGTTGAGCGCAATGTCCAACTCAGGGCTGCTTTTATACAATTTGTATTTTCTCCAAGAAAGGGTTGGGTCAATTCGAGGGGACTACCCACTGCTTTGTGGATTCCCGGCAAGTTACCTTCTGAGATTTTATAGAAAAATACTTTTCCACCCAGGCTTACAAACTGTTTTAAATTATCTGCTTCAGCATCAGATAATGCATGATTTTCTGCGTCAACCAATAAAATATCAAAAGAAGCATTAATGTTTCCACTCAACAATTTCAGTTGCTTAAAGGATATTCCAGTTTTTATAAACCATGCCGCAAAATCCGGAGAACCAAACAGCGCGATATTAGTGAAATGTGCTTCAGGCAAGTAATTTACAGCCTCTTCTAAGAGGTTATGCAATAACCAACCTGCCGCCGGATCTTTATGAATTGCTTCCAGAATTTTCAAACTGGTTACCCAGCGGCATCCTTTCCCGATATATATTTCATGTAATGCTGAAGTTTTAGCATCGCGGTCGCCAGCTACAATCATACGAAAATTGACATTCTCCTGAGGTTTTTCCATGCCTCCATATTCATTACCGTCATTCCAGAAAGTCAATTCCTTTTGGCCAATTCCGTGTAATATTCTGAATTCAGGACCATTGACCAATAACCTGGCCGATCCTTCAGAAAGTTTTTTGTCATAATCAGTAAACTGAATAATCCTTTTACCTGCCTGATTCAATGCATCGGCATTTTTGGGAAGTTTGTCGCCATTCACCAATAAAACATTGACTTCGTCGGGTTTGTTTTTACTGTTAAAAATTTTGAAAGGAATACCTGCTTCTTTAAGTATGTTGACAAGTTTTCCGGAGGAGTCGGTTACACCGAGAACGGTATTGCCAACCTTTGTGAATAATGCATTGAACCTTGGAAAAGCCGTTCCTTCACGCTCATCACGATATCCCGGTAATGTTTTGTAATAAAACTCCCGGACAATATGAACAGGCATAGGCTCTGAAACTTTGGGAATATCAAATTCCCAGTTGATGTCACGGGTTATTGATCCTGGTATGATGTTTAACTGCTGAACGGTTTCAGTAAGTAATTTTCCATCCAATGTTTCAATTTTGCAATGTACTTCGTCGGCATAACGGAGATCGTTATAAATCATTAAGGGTGTATGGATCACTATTTTTTCACCGGCAAAAAAGGAAAAATTTTTGGAATCATAAGGAAAGCTGACCCACTTCAGATCCTCGTTAAACAAATAAAATCCAGGGTTGGGTTCATAAACAGGTAGGGTTGGATCCCAGATATTTAAGGGTGTTGAACAGGGCAATACCTGTTTAACTTTTACTCCTGGACCAGACAATGTTGGATAGGAAGGTTCGATGCCTTTGAACCGGTTGTATGGCTGCCATCTGAAAAAAACATTTCCAAGATCCCAGGGAATAAAAGCATTAACACGGTGCAGGGAACCGTCAAAATATTTGCCTTCGCGAATAACATCCATGGCTTTTTTAATTTCATCATGCCCGTCGCGGTAAGTCCCTGTTGCGCAATCCTGGGAAATCACTTCGTAACCTGCCGACCCGTTGCCCAAAGGACGCGAAGGTTGCCAGACTTCACCCAGTTCGTCCCAGATCATGGGTTTATTGGATCCGAACTGCTGCCATTCTTTAAAAACCGTTTCTGTATTATAATGATGCCCGAGCACATCACCGGCCACTGAGAATTCACTGAAGTCAGAAGAAAAAACAGGACGTGTAGTGTCTATTGATTTTGCAAATGCAACAAGCCATGGCTTCTCACCTCCACCGCGCCATCGGAGCTCATTGGAAACGCTCCATACAATCACTGACGGATGATTGTACAATTCCTTCATCATGTCGCCTAGGTGTTTTTTTGCCAAAGCAGTATCGGAGGGAATCATGAAATGAAAGGCAGGTTCTGATTCAAGCATAATACCCATTTCATCGGCCACTTCATACAATATTTTATGCTTGGGATAAACATGCAATCTCATATAATTCACCCCAATCTTTTTTAATTCCCCGAACCAGGTTTCAAAATAAGCTCGCGACGCCTGAATATCACAGAGGTAATGTTCCCCATGTCCGCGAAGGTAAAGTTCTCTGCCGTTCAGAAATAAATGTGGCCCTTCCCAGGTGATTTCACGAAAACCGAACCGTTCACGTTGCCAGTCGACCGGTTCACCTTTTTCGTTGTAAATAACGGTATTTAGGTGGTACAAATAGGGGTCGTGAGGGAACCATAAATGCGGATCATGCCATTCGACCGTTTCATGCATAACTTTGGTTTCGCCAGAGTTTAGTGATTGTTGTCCCCCATCAAGAGTCTTTACTACATGGTTCCTTTCATCTGTAATAAAATATTTTACCAGCATATGTTGTGCACCGTAACCCATGTTTCTGATCGGTATATCACATGAAAATGTTTTGTTTTTAAAAGATGTTCTTATCATCACCCCCTCTTCAACAAACACATCGGGCAAGGCCTGTAATAAAATGTCATCCCATATCCCTCTCGATTTCATGCTTTCGCCACCGTTTAAACGCGTAGGTTCATCTTCAATCCTTATCTTCAGGGGATAATTTCCTGTAGCGAGATGGTAACCAAGGTCAAAGTCCCGTTGTGTATAACCATCATGAACCGTTTCAAAGGTCTTGCCTGGAAAAAGCACTGTATAATTCTGCAAACAACCACTAATATGCAGCCGGATGTTCGTTCCGGCCAATGAATCGGGGATGTTAAGATCCTTTTCATAGAGTGCACCTTTGTTTTCCCAATCGTGAGGGTATCCAAAAGCATCCCAGTAAGGTTTGCCCCATTTGCCCTCCCATTGGTTGCTATAACACCCCGGTACCCTGATCTGAGTTTTTTTACCATCAGGATTCATCGTAAAATCCCAAAGACCATTCAAGCATATCACTTTTCTGATGGCATGTTCAGGAAGTGCTAAAACCGATGGATCGATCCTGTTATTCAGGGCTTTTGCCTTCTTTATTGAATGTTCCTGAGCCTGTAGCAACTGGATGAGACATCCTGATAAAATGAAAAATACGATTAGTTTGTGCATATGTATTGTATTTAAATAAATTATATATATCCGCACTGGCACTTTTAAAACAATTTTTAGTTTGACCTTCGGTACAAACGGTTGTAATCCATCTGGTGGTTTAACATGGTATTTGCTTTGATATAAAGTTGATCAACAAGATCAGGGCCGAACTAAAAAACGTCCTCCTGGGCCTTATCTTTAACCTGGAAAATGAGCTTTTGATTCGTTGATTCAAGCAATCGGATTAATGCATAGGTATTATCAATTTCATCGCGGGTAATCACCTGAAGGTTTTTTAGCCGCCAGTCGGAAGGCACATGCCATTCGGTAGTTTCCTCCGGTTTTTTGGTTTTATCTGTTATTTCCATATAGTATGCAAATGAAATGGTATTCATGGCATTGGTAATAACACAATTTAACACCTTCAGCCGCTGAGCCAGCAGGTTCATTTCTTCTTTTATGATTCCATCCGGTAAATTATGTTCGATTTCTTCTGTTTTTCTTGTAGCATGGCTTATGTTTTCTTTTGCCCTGTCAAGAAGCTGGTTCGCAAGATATTGCCCGGAGAAACCGCGGGTAAGTTCATAGGCTTGTAAATTGTTATAGTCGTATGCTTCTTCCTCAGAGTTGGCCTGAAACTGATAACTCCGGTAATACTCTCTTTCTTCAGGTTTTAACTCATCCTGGAATGGCACCAGGGGACGGGTAAGCCAGCGCTGATTTACAGGTCCGAGAAGCAGAATCGGGCCGCCACCTTCAATAGGAGAAAGATTGTTAACTGCAATATAAATATCATTCCAGGCACTGACAAGATCAGAAGCATATTCCTTTCCAACCATTTTATCGGCAATATCGTATAGTGCCTGGGTTTGTTCCAGAAGATCGTGATAAGGTTTTTCCCTGTATTGTTCCAATAACAATTCAATTCCCTTATCCTGAATATTTTCAAATGAAACGGTAACATTCATATTTGGGTCTTTAAACGCTTCAGCCACTTGTTGAACAAATTTAAACATTTGCGGGATTCCTGGAACAGGATAAACATTCGATCCATAAAAACCACCGGCAGAAATGGAAGCAAAATCAATTTTACCGGTCCTCGTAAGACTTATGATGGATAAACCATCAAGAAGTGAAGGATATACTGCACCGACTTCCGATTTTGGAATACTACCGAAAAGATTAATGGTTGCATTTAATCCGGCATCGGCAGCACCTTGTTTTATTGAATTCATAAAATCGATATAACGGTCTTTCATATTCCTATTCTTGCTGTTGGCAGGTCCATTGGCCCCAGGATAAAGGCCTTCACTCCAACAAATTCCACCTCCCGAATCGTTAGTCAGGAAGCTGAAATATTCTATTGGAATAATGTTACAAAGCATTTTATATGCTTCGCGATACATTTGAAGAATGACCGGATTGTCAATATTCGGTGAAAAATAGGTTTGTTTGGCCCGGCGTGGATGTTCGCATCGGGCACCACGCCAATCAGGATGTTCGCGATAAACTGCTTCCGGAAGCCAGCCTGGTTCGCCACCAATAAATGCCGCTTTTAGTCCATATTTTTTAAGGACCTGAGCTCGCTCCTTTAAAATTTCGATGTTCTTTTTCCAATAGGCTTCAGGAATAAACTTCGCTATATCAGGTGGCGGAACAATTTTAAAAATAGAGGCATTAAACATCGACCAGTTTGGATAGGGATCGGTCAGGTCCATCTCCCATTGCCAGCGGCTTTTGGGCAGGTCGCTCACAAAAATATGGGTCGCCCCTAACTCTTTGGCTTTTATGACAAATTCTTCAAATTCATGAATATTGTCTGTTGGACAGCTAAAAAACATTCTGCGATCGGCACCTATCGTTTGTGTGACCAATAAGTATGAAAATATGAGCGCTAGCAAAATTTTCATTGTATTTCTTTTTTTGAGTTAATAAATTATTTGCATTATGATAAGTTTTTAAATAATCAAAAATATTTCAATACGATCCATAAATCAATTTGTTTCCAATACCGTTTTCCCATTCTGCTGAAGGCTACACCGTGTTATTCCATCCAATTCCTTTTTGAACCGGAACAGGTCTTTCCGATTATCAAATTCGATCCTCAAATTGATTTTATCGTTGAAATCCATCTTGGATATCGGGTTAATTTCATATCGAAAAGGACTGATCATTGACTATTTTTCAAACTTTTTAACCACTTCATCATATTTCTCTGCAAGTATCGGATCAAATCCGGCCAATGCTTTCCATTCGTCTGTTCCGTAAACTCCGGCCTGTGAATAATCGAAAGACTTAAACCCTATTTTCTTCATCAATGCTTTATTTTTTATCATGAAGTCAAAAGCTTCAGGATTGGCAAATTCAGAATTAGCAATTATCGAATTGCGGTCTTTCCCGGAGGCCTGCCATTCTTTGAAGGAAAGATTATCGAAGCGCACATCTTTGGTCCGTGTATCCCAATAGCAATTTTGGTCGGAATTAATCTTAACCTGACTCCATCTACTGCTCAATAAACTTCCGGAATTAAACCAAACAATGTTGTTGGTGAAATTGAACGAGAGGTGCTCTTCTACTCGTGTGGCCTGCAACTGGCCCTTGATGTTGGCGGCAAAAATGTTGTTGCGGATGGTATTTTCTTTTCCGTAGTGTTGGTGAAAACCTGAATTTTTGCAGGCATAAACCAAATTGTTCTCCATTAATATACCTGTTGAACCTTCGTCAGTATATAATCCCCAACCGCCGTAATCGAACGAATACACATGGTGGATCACATTGTTGCTTACCGAAGTTCCTTCCGATTCGCCAAGACAATACACACCTCCCATGTCGCATAGTTCACCCCAGCCAAGGTGATGAATGTGATTAAATTCGATGATATTTCGTTTGCTGGGGCTGTGCGAATAACCCCAAACCCAGCCGACGGACACTCCAGAATAGCGGAAGTTGGCAATTTCGTTGTGGATAACTTGATTATCGCTTGCCTGAAAAATAGTAACACCCACAGCGCAAGGGAAAACATAACCGCCTGAGCGGATGATATTGTTGTCAACCTTTATGCGTTGGGTTAGCTCGTTTTCATTGTCAGGAATGTGGAGGTCACCAATTTTGACACCTCCCGCACCCAAATCGTGCAAATAGCAATGCTGAATGGAACAATCGGTGCAAGCTTTTCGCAGCCAGATGGCGCTGGTGCCGGTTTGCGAAATTTCGCAGTTAACAAAATCTATATTTTTGGCAAAGTCGGCCATAATCGTCGCCTCAACCGGCGATGCAGCCTGTGCAGGCTCGTTTCCCCAAAGTGGCATCCGATATCCTGTAACCTCGAATCGTAGATTCTCGAAACGAATATACCGTACTTTCTTTCCTGTTTCCTGATTTCCCTGCAAGGTCACAAATCGGTCGGTCACCGGGGCATAAATCTTTTGCTGGTTAGGATTTTCGCCTTCTGCCGGAATGTAAAACAAATCGCCGTTTCGTTCAATATACCATTCGCCAACAGTATCAAGCCCAGCCTTGAAGTTATCAATCGCATATCGGGTTTTTTTATCTAGACTGTTCCATGGTTTCATGCCCCCACCAGCAATAAAAACTGTCGAGCTGTCGGCATTGAACCCTGCAATATGTTTGCGTGTATTGTCCCATTTGTGATAGAGGGTCAGCACGGCATAGTCAAAATCGGTTTTCGTCAATTTTGCAAAATCTGCAACAGCCTCAGGGAAAATCTTCAGTTTTTGAACAGCCATTTCCGGAATACGTTCCTTCCCTTTCGAAACAACGGTTTCATCAACACTTTTCAGAAAATAAAAACCCTGATTGGGCGACTTGGCCCGGATAGCATGTTGTCCGTTTACGTAAAGCTGCTCGAAATAAAAACCAAAACGGTTTACCTCAGAAACTTTGGCTTTCCATACTTTATCCGAAATTTTTTTCCAGTTTTTGATCGGAATACCCCCAACAAATACAGGATTGGCTCCTTCTTCTGCCCTAAAAATCAGCGGAAAAGTTTCGGTTCCTGAGTCCTGATCAGTCAGAAGTAAAGGCTCGTTCATGAAATAAATGCCATTGTCCACCATCACACGAACTTCTTCGTTCAGGTTTCCGGAGTTCCGCAATTGTCTGATCAGATCGCGTGCGCCTTCCAAATTCGCAAGTGGTTGAACCTTTGTGCCAGGATTAAGATTATTCCCCTTGGTAGAAATATAAATATCCTTGGCTGAAAGGTTAAGACAAAGAAATGTAGTCAATGTTAAAAAATACAATCGTAAGGTATTCATCTTTGTAATGGTCTAAATGAATTTATTTAAACTTAACCTCCCTTGAAGTGACGTTCTTATCCAGTATATATGGTTTGTTTACTTTCCTGAAGTCGTTCGAAAGCATTAGTACATCTCCGCTTTCTTTTCCCTCTAATTTCAGGAAGGCATTGGTTGTGCTTAAAGATCTGCAATTGCTGATCAGAACATCTTTGGTATCCACCATTCGGACTATTGCTTCTGTTTCCTTGTCAACTTCGGCACTTACGCTAACAAGTTCCAGGTTTTCAACATCATCGGTAACAATTGCCGGACGAAAATCTTGTCCGGCCAATTTAAACCGAACATTATTAAATACAATTCCTTTGGCATGACGAATATATGCTCCATAAGCCGGCAATATGCCAAAAAAATGTTGCTCAGGATACATATCCTCATCTTCAGGCACCTTATTTAAAGCATGTTCTTTGCTGCCACCGCCCGGATAAATAAGCTGAATATCGTTAAAAGTAATATCTTCAATGCAATGTCCGGGTATACCTGTTACAAGAATTCCCAGGACTGCCATTTTATCCCATGCAACCCTTAGCATCGAGTCCTGAATATTTACTGTTTTCATGGTTGCAGTAATCCCTGAAATCCGGATGTTTCGCATAATGCCAACCGGTGAAACTTCCTTTGCTGGTTGGTCAAATGCTTCAAATCCTTTCAAATGAACTTTCCTATCCATATTTCCAAGACGCATAAAAATCGGACCTTCGACATTATGCATTGTAATGTTTGAGATGCTAATGTCTTCAACGATTCCACCATCAACAGCCATAAACTTAATCGCGTCCTGGGCACAATCATAAATCGTACAGTTGGAAACTGCAATATTTTTAAATCCAGCGGCAGAAGGAGTCCCAAATTTTATTGCCGCGCAATTGCTTCTTAATATACAATTGGTTACCACAACATTTTCCACCGGCAATCCTTCGATACTACTCTTGAAACAAATGGCGTCGTCATCACTGTAAATTGAGGAGTTGGATATAAATACAGTTTTACAGGATTCGATATCAATGCCATCATTGTTTGGTCTTACATGAGAATCAAGCCTTAACTGATCAATGAATACAGATTCACAGCCAATTAAATGAATTCCCCAGCTTGGTGAGTTTTTAACCTGAACACCTTTGATATTGATATTATTGCATCCGATCATTTCTATTAATCTTGGTCGCTGAGGGTACACTCTTTTAGCAACAGCTTCTCCTCTGAATACGGGTATAGATTCCTGCCTTGACATCGCCTCAAAAAACTGTCCTTGTCCGTTAATAGTTCCCTGTCCGGTAATAGAGATATTTTCAGAACCGAATGCATAAATAAGTGCTTGTCCATCAGGATTTACATACCTGTTTTTTTCAGCCAAAAAAGAGTCACACAACTTATAATCAGACAGGGTTGAACTACCGAGCAAAACGGCATCAGCCTCAAAGTCAAGGGTCACATTGGCTTTAAGTACAATTGTGCCAGTCAGGTAATTTCCTTTTGGGAAAACCACGGTTCCCCCTCCCATGTGATAACAGCTATCAATTGCCGCTTGTATCTTTAGGGTATTTAGTGTTGTGCCATCATTTATGGCGCCAAATTGCCTGATATTTAAATTGATAGCAGCCCGGGATCCCAATTGGATGAAAAGAAACAAGAACAATGATAATTTGATATTTAGCATTATGGCAGAGTCTTTTAAATAACGATAAGTAAATGAATTTTAATGAAATATAGCACTATTTCAACACGAGCGAGACTCTTTCAGTATAGGGTTTGGTTTTCGCTTTAACTTCGAGGTTATTCCAGGTCAATTCCATCTGGTCTCCAGATTTGATAACAGAAACTCTTTTATCAGGCATAATGGATCTATTTTCTAAAGTGACCAGAAATCCGATAATGGCTTCCTGAATCTTCTCAAAATTAAACTCCTTTTCAGCTCCGGAATAAATGACAAAATCTATCCACTTGCTTTTATCATCACCACCAGTTGTCAATGAGCCTTTGAAATCTTCAAATTTCACTACCGGAAGTTCAATCCTGAAATTTACCTTGCCTGAGCTGCCTTGGACCAAACGTCTTTGTTGATTGGTGGATGCAAAATTGATACTGCTCAAATCACCGGTGAATTCGAACCTCAGCCGAAGATCTGTGGCTTTGATGGTGGCATCTTTGATCACATCAATGGTGACATGTTTGTCGCCACCGTTTGTAGTGAAATTAATCGCCCCAAGCACATTGGTTGAATCCTGATCACAAAAAATATTCGCGGCGGCATAATCATACATATCGTGCAAAAATCTTATCTGCATTGAAACAGGTTTTTGCCCGGTGCCCCAATAGGCTATCAAGGGGCGGCGCTGGTTCCACAAACACGATTGGTTGGCCGACGACAACACAAAGTCTTTTGTGAAATACGATTTTCCGATCACCTCTTTGGTTTCGATCCATACACCACGATCGTTTTCCTGATATGAAACCAGTGGATTTAGTTCAATTTTCTGTCCTCCCCGGATAAAAGTGTCTATTTCCATGCGGGGGAACTTTGGTTCGGTAAAATATGGAATTAAATAAGCCGGTATTTTGTATTTAAGGGTTGGATCCTGATCTTTTGAATAGGCATAGGGTGTAGTTGGGTTTACTTTTCCTTCGGAAGATGTATAAATCCAATTGTACGTTCCGGAGCTTAACAATACGCTGTAACATCTTCCGTGAGGACCCGCCCATTGTGCCGATGGTTGATGATAGTGCCTGGCTACAATTCCCCAACCGATATTGTAAATTGAATCGAGCATTGAATGATCCTCCTTGTTGATTACATGATCTTTCAGACGAAGTACCTCGTCGAGCGAAAGTTTTAAATAGGTTGGACTATTGTATTCAATAAAACCTTTGTTCAGCAAAGTGCAATCGTAAAATGTTTTCAGGCGTTGGCGGGCATATGCCATTAAATCGGCGTCGTTGTTCATATCGGCCGCCATGTAGCAAACATTCAAACCCATGAGCGAAATGTTGGTATAGTCAGGACGGACATCGCGCTCCCTAATAGCTTTTGCAGCCAGCAAAAGCGCATTTTCCGATTTTTCTTTCAGGTCCGATGGCAAAATTTCGCCATGGTTGTTGATGATATTGATAATTGGAACTGCAATAAAATCAGCCCAATTGCGATCGGTAGGCGATTTCTTTGTGGCAAGCGGTTCTTCGAGTGAGTATGGCCAAACACCATAGGTTTTCGAATCGGGACCCTGGTCCTGAAGGGCTATCACAGCGCGCAAAACATCAAAGGCACGTTCGCGGTTTTCAGGTTTGCGCGAATCGAGCAATGCTTGCGCATAATAGATAGATGACCTAACACTATGTACTTTGGTTGCCTCCTGAAAATCGGAGTGGTAGTGCTTAGCTTGCGTTGCCCAAACCAGATGAACTATGGAATCATAAGAGGTATCGGTTTTTTCGATTTCCTTTAGCACCACTTCAATTTCCTGTTCGTTTAGCAGTATAGGAGAAAGGATTGTGTGTTTTTGTAGATTTGGATTACAAGCCACAAAGAATAGCAAGCAAAAAAGGATAGTTAGTTTGTTCATTTCGATAAAAATTTATACATATTACTGACTTCAATCCCGGCAAATAAAACAGCAAAAAGTCCATGAGTATCGTTGTCATAGAATGGCCGGTTTATGTAATATTCAACATCATCCGAACACATAGTACCATAACAGATGTTGTGTACCGTTCCGTTAGTTTCAATTTGTGTTTTCAAAGCGTCCCAACCTTTCAGCACATATGGTTTGTATTTTTTTGCATTTAACCAGCCATTTGTAATCCCACGGGCAATGGCCATGGTGAAAATTGCTGTTCCCGAAACTTCTTCACGTGAATCGGGACGATCTAATACTTGTAGCCAGAACCCATTTTTGTTCTGAAGGGCGACAAGTGCATCAACATGCGTTTGATAATGTTTCAGGATAGTTTTGTAATTCGGATGATTTTTGGGCAATACTTTCAACACTTCGGTGGTTGCCCAGATTCCCCACCCATTGGCTCGTGACCAATGGGGTAGTTTAACATCCTTTCCCGAATATTTGGCGTGCATATATAAGTTAGCATCTTTGTCCCAAACCTGATCATTAAACTTCACTGCCTGATTGGCAGCATCATCCAGAAATAGCTTTCGTTCTTCCGGAGAAGAAAGATATTGCGCAGTCTGCATTAGAAATGGTATTCCCATAAACATATCATCCACCCAGGTGGTGTACTTTTCAGGAGTAACGCGTGTGAAAATATTTGAACCGGGCAGTCGTACCTGTTCATCTTTGGCATATTTCAACATCCTGTTTATGTATTTCGAATAGGCCTCTTTGTTTTCGAAAGAACTGTCCTTCCGGAGTTTATAAATGAAAGGAAGCGCCGGAGCAAGGGTAAAATCAAGCAGAGGCGAAAACAGGAACCCATTGTTGGCCGAGTTGATTGCCCGCAAGGTTTTTACCTGGTAATTGACAAAAGGTGTCCCGTTGATATGAAAATCGCAAAAGTTAGTTGCATACTGACTGTATTTCCTTTCGCCGGTTACCTCTGCCAAATTTTGCATAGCCCATGCTAACCCACCATTATGGTAATTCCATGTATAATTGGTTCCCCAAGGCAGCGGATTAATCATGTCGCCCAGGATTTCAATTTTGGGAATGGTCCAGGTAACCGGATTTTCGGCTCCTTCATACATTTTGCCAAAAACAATTTCTATTTCCGGTGCATAGGGAACATCCATTCCTTTTCCTTCAGGATTGGCAAATGGACCGATGACCAGCCAGTTGGTCAACTCTGCAATTTTTGGATCAACATTTGGAACAGACTTAAGGCCAATAATTGGATATTCGGTTGAATCGCCAACAACTGCACCTTTCAGACTTGGTGGCTGAAGGTAAACGACCCATTCATTTCCAACGGTCTCGGACTTGACTAACATGTTGTTTTCTCCTTTTTTCAGGTGAAACGCAAATTGATCTGACATTTCGACACTACGTTCTTCAAACCGGATTTCCAACTTTTGTTTTCCGTGTTTTTCGTAAACTAAACCCCCATTGACCCATATCTTGCATCCATCATTATGCGCTGTTTGAATAGTTAAAACAGTATCTTGAAGGACGGACAATTGAGTAAAGGCATAAGCCACTGCAGGTTGTTTCAAACCAAATGTCCGTCCGAAGTCAACAAAATGCAACCCATTGAAGAGTTGATTATTGTCAGCTATCGTCAACCTGTACTTAAATGGCGTATCTCTGATCAGCTTATCACCAATTATTCTCACAACTTCCAGAGGATCTGAAATTTTCGAAACATTTTGCTGAGCCTGTAAATTGAATCCGGCTACTATTAACAATACTAAAGTGATTAATCTGTTTTTCATTCTTTTAGACGCCACTGGATTATTTTTTAAAATTCATTGTACGGCTTTCGCCCGGTTTTAATTTGATGGTTGTTCCATTCCACAAAGCATTCTCACCCAAAGGAATTTTAGCTTGTCCTGATGATTCAATAAATAATCTAACCACTGCCACGGCTTGTGTCGAATTTGTAAAATTCACTTTAAGCATATTAGGTTTATCCTGAATTATCTGGGCTTCAATATTATCAAGCACGCAAACTAAAGATTTATCAGGTTGAATATAAACTCCGGGAAGTTCAATATAAGTTAACATCAGTGAGGTTTCGGCCCAGGTGGAACCATACATCAATTCTCCGATTCCTTCCAACCAGTCAGTGGTACTTACCCGCTCCGACATCCAGCCGATTTTCATTTTTTCGATCGGATGCAGCGGATGTGAAAGGTATTGCGGCATTACAAAGGCAATATCCCTTAGCAAGTTCATGTAACGGATATTTCCAGTAGCCCTAAACAAACGCCACAATGCAATGCCAGAATGGGTACAAATTCCGGGAGCTCCGTGTCTGTTTTGTGTATTAGCTCCAACAATTCCGGTAGTTTGCACACCCAGCTTTCCCAAGGCAGAATTCGCCGGAAATTGATAATTGTATGGCATCACCCATGTTGTGAATTGGTTAGCCATCTCCTCTGCCATTTTCAACCATTTTTGTTCAAGCGTTGATTCATAAAGCAGCATAAAAGATTCAAGCATCGCATAAGACGATTCGCTGTCGGGATTTTGCATCGCATCGCCCGGACCTCCACAGGTAATCCCCTTTTTTATGAAGTTGTTGTAATAATATTCAGCTGAAGCTTCTGCGACCCTTTGGTATTCAGGATTTTTAAAGTATTTGGCCGCCAGAACCAAGGCTGCCGGAACGATGGCACCACTTGTTGAACCACCAACTACCACATCACCGTTTTGACTATCAATGAAATTTCCAAATTGCCCCCATTTGTCCCAAAGTTTGACGAAAGCATTGGCAACCGTTTTTGTTCCCATCTCCCATTCAGGTTTTATTTGAATTTTTTCCTTCTTCATCAACATGAACTGTTTAAGGATATAATACAAACCGTCACCACTTTTGCGTACAAGGTGCCAGTTTCTGGCATTTGGTTTGCGAATATCGCCACCGATCCATTTTGTCCCTTTTTCACCCGAATCCCAGAAAAAACCTGCCGGACATATCCCGTTTGGGAAAAGCCAATCAAAGTTCCTGATAACATGTTGTTTGCTGATTTCGCTACCAGCAAACAACAACGGATAAGTACTAATCATCCCACCGGTCCAGCCAATTTGCCAATCTTGCAAGAAATTCTCGCGCATTCCAACTGAATAATAACCATATTCATCCACCCAATTTTGTTCGTTGAACTTCGTTTCCTGTACATAAAAACAGGAGGAAAAGGGAATAAATGGTTTCAATTTGGTTTCGCTAACGATATCTTTTCTGATTTCTGCAAAGCGGTCGTACAATCCCTGAATATGAGGTGATGAAAATTGAAATAAACGGAATCTGATGGTAAATTCATCACCTGCCTTAAAATCCGGCGCTTTATCTTTCGAAGCAGATTGATTATCTGCAATAAAGTATTGATAATTTTCGCGAACGACAGGAACTGTTAAGCTTATCACTGCTGATTTTCGGTCGCGCGATTCTTCAATTCCAATCCCGGTGTCTCCAAATTTTGTTGCCTGATGAGTTAGCAGCCAAAATCCACTTTTAGTAGAATCAGACTGAAATCCAATAGCTGGCACACTCATAGAACCAGATCGTTCCTGAATCCGGGACGGACCATCATTGACATTGAGGCGCGGAACATCCGAAATAATCATCGGAACATCCGGACCAATATCCCTAGAATCCAGTAATTTGGGAGAATAACGAATACGACGCGATTCAAAGCGGTTTCCGTTGTATGTGGCACCGGGCATAAGTACATAATTTGATTTTGACCAGTTATTAAAAGTAAAATCGATCGTTACACTTGTTTGCGGAGACGACCCTTCCTTAAGTTTGAAATGAAAATCAACTTCCAGTGCATCTGGACGATCCGATGGAACCGTAGTCTGATAATCCATCAGCCAGGTACCGTCCATAAAATGAGCCTCCTGTGTCAAATCGGGTTCATTTACCGATAGGCTCAAATATTGCCTGGGCTTGCTGAAAAAATTGAAATCGTAGTTGGTAAACTTCACTGAAGCCTTGCATTGGTTTTTTTTGAGCCAATCATTCAGATTCGGTCTTTTCTGACCAAAGCCGATTGTCAATATTATCAAAACTAAAAGAAAAGTCAGTCCAATCTGTTTGTTCATAAGGGAATATCTTCGTATATATTTTATTCATTCTTAAAGTTACCAACCTCGTTGGATGATCTCCGATTCATATTTTTTTTGAAAGTCCCTCGCTTTCGCGGGATCAACTATTGATTCACTTTCACTTGCACCAATTATCCATGATCCTTTCCATGGAAATGAGGAGACTACAAAAGGATAATTCTGCAACTCTTTTTCGAGTTCTAATCTTTCTGATAGTGAAAGTTGAGGTGGAATTTCAAAAACATCATATGGTTTTTTTCCAATCACAGCCCACACTTCGAGGAACTGCTGAAGCAGCCAATCTGAAGGATTACGAATTTGTCCATTTTCCCAGATACTTGCCGTAGCCATCTTATTATATGAACGTAAAACGGCCAATTTAGCCTTTGGTTTTGGTGGTAAAGTTGTTGAAAGTCTTTTATGGAAAGCTGCAGCTCTTTGCCAACTATCTGGTCGTACGTTCGGGTATGTATCGCCGTAACCCAGCCAGATAATGCCATCAACACCTTGTTCCCATTGTTCATTAGCCATACGATCCACTTGTTCCGGAGTGACATTTTGCAGCTGACCGTAGACATGTGCCTGCATCCAGGGAATGAGCAGCTTGTTGTAACGCCGGGCCAATCCTGAACAATAGCTCATGTCCCGCGGGATGGCTTCATTGTAACCACCTCCGACAACAGGATAGGGATCGAGATGGACGATGTCAAGTTTCCTGGTAAGCAGTTCCTGACCACTTCCATCAAGGTTATTGGAAAGATCGAAGATACCCATGCGGGTTGTATTTCTGAATAATTTGAGTCCGGGCGCGGTTTTTGCAATTTCCTGATGTACCACGCCAACCAGGTTAGCGGTTTGTTCGTGCAAATTGTACATCCACCAGCCATATGCCAGCTCCCCGTATATTTCAGGAAAGCCCCAGGTCCTTGGATATTCCGTTTCTCCGGCATGTTTTTGGTATGCCTTTATTGTTGGCATGCTGAAGTCCCAAATCGGGTAATTGACCGCCGCCGATCCGTTGGTTTGTGAATGACCGGTGATGTAAAAACACTCATCGCCAAAGCGAACTGCTGCAACCACATCCAATGGGAATGTGCCGTTGTTAGCCTCGGTCCATTTAGACAATTCCATCTGAACAACTTTTTGAAGTGCCTGATGTGTGCTGGGAGCGGCAGCACTTACATTTCCACGACCAAACAGCCAGTATTTCTTTGTTCCATGGTAAGGCCAGTAAACAGCTATTCCAACCTGATTGATTAAAGCATCATCCAAGCCAGTTAAATCAAACGAAACCTGGTATAATTTTCTGTTTTTAGTTTCCGATGATATCGGCATATCCGGGGTAACGCTGTCAGATTCGGGTTTTGAACCTGCCGGAGCTTCAGTAATTTGGGCTGTAATAATCTTCAGATGTTGTATCCCGTCGAACTTTTTCAATGGGACTACAATTTCCGCTTTCACAGGACTGGTCATTTCCGGATAATAGTGTGCAATTCGATCGCCTAATCCGGCTTCACTGGTGCTCCCGTTGTTTTCGGTGTATGCAAATGCTTTGTTGTAAACCGGTGGTTCAATGATTATCGTATTCTTTCCTGCCTTGAACTGAAACAAATGCCGGTCAATGGCTTTTCCCTGATAAACACCGCCAATCATCAGTGCATCAACAGGTTCAAAACCAACCTCGCGTACCAGATTGGCCCGTTCGGTAATATCTGGCAAATTAATGTGGTATTTCATTCCAAATTGTCTTGCCAACTTTAGCTTTTCACCTGCGTCGGCCACATCACGTGCATCCATATCTACCAGACCGATGCCATGCGCTTTCATATCAGCAAAATCCTGTTCGTAGGTGGCTACTTTTTGGTAACTGGTCCATGCAACAGGCAATAAATTTTCTGTAACTGATTTGTTTTGAGCAAACAAAGTGAATGTCAAACATACCATTACAAAGCTAAAGCAACCCTTTTTATTTGAATTGACAGCGACATTCCTTAAACCATAAGTATAGTTGCAAAATCTGTGTAGTTTGATGGAGCTCATGTGTAAAATCCTTTTAAAATTTATATACTGATTCAGATTATAATTCTTTTGCCCAATCCGGCCTTTTTGTTCTTTGTTTTGCCAGCCACTCTGGAATATCGCCAAACGGATAACCAGCATCAGGTACGAATAGGCCTATCTCACCTTGTGAACGGTTGAGATCAATTTCGTTGCCGGATAAATTCAACAGTTTTTCGCCTGACCGGCTTATGGCGACAACTTCAGAATTATCAATTGAATCAGGTTGGTTCCCGTAAAATAAGAACCGATCCTCACCAACTTTTACTCCACCTGGTATTTCTTTCATTTCCGGAGGATTATTCCCAGGATACAATACGGTTATCATTTCACCAGCCTGACCCGATATTTCCAGCCTTATTCCTTTAGTTTCTTCATGACCCCCATTTTCGTGAGACCAGTCAAAGTTCTTCATGGTGAAATCGGGATGGCAGCAAAATAAAACCAGTTTCCCGAAGTCTATCGTGTTAGCTTTTCTTGTCGGAGATTCACCATAAGTATGCAGGCAATAAGCTGCCTTAAGCGGTCGGTCTGCCCAATATTGATCGCGGAAAACGAAATAATCCTGATCGCCATTTTTCATCAAAACCACGGTTCGGCGGTAATTCAGTGGTTGATCAAATTGTAATTGCGGGTAGCGTGTGTCCCAGATTTCAGGAGGTAGTGGTTCAACTTTTCGCAATCGTTTACTTTCAACCTGGCCAACGGCAATATCCACTTCGTCAGAAGTTTTAAAAGCCAGTAACCGTTCGTAACCATCCATGTTGGCATAAGGCATTTCGTCGGTGTAAAAAACAAGGCGATTGTGCATATGTTCCTGCCCTGCACGAGGATGATAACTGCAATGGTGATCAACCACCAGCGGACGGCCATTGGCACAATAGTGAAAAGCAAGCTGATCGCCATGATAATGACAACGGTTCGGTCCACTTTTGAAACTTAAATAGGTTTCTTTTTCGGTTCCGGGGCGGTTGGCAAATAAAACACCAAATCCGGGAAATTCTTCGGTTTTCCAGTCTTTTACCAAAACTTGATTGACTTCAACTTTTGGCATACCGGTATTTCCGGCTCGGTCGGGGTGTGAATCGCCAACCGGTGAACCACGTCGTATTTCACCATCGGGATAACTAATTCTTTTATAAAACTTTTCAGAGGCTTCTAGTCGTTCGTTGATGAATTTCATTTCGAAACCAAGATGCTTTTTGCCCATTTCCACAATCTCGCGCCATAACGACATTCCATAATGGCTGTATCCGGGGCATTCCTGGCCAGCGCCTCCGGGTAAAGTGATGGAATGAAAAAGATCTTCCCTGAATTTATTTTCTGCAAGTTTCCTGAATTTCTCAAAATGTGGATGGTCTTTCAGATTGGTGGCCAATGCAATTGGAACGAGGTTATAATCAGTAAAGAAATTAGGGTTTTCGGGCGAAAAATAATCCCAGTAACTGCCCCAACAATCTTTATGAATCAACGTTTGAAAGCGAATCAGCGTAGTATCATCGGCAGGTTGACCAACATTTTTCAGTGCAGCTTTACCAATTTGTCTGATTGCATGTGTTGGATTGGTTTGCTCCGAATCATACGGATTAGTGCTCCACCACTGGGTGGTTTTACCAGGCCATTCGAGTATATAGTCGTGATTGATTTTATCCAGATTTTCCCAGCTGTTTTTGCTGATATAGGAACTTTCCATCGGTATCAGCGAAGGAGACAACCACCAAAGTCGTTGTCCGCGCCAGGTTGAGCAACGAACTCCTGCATAATCTCCTTCAGGTTTTACCACACATTGCAAATTATTGTCGTGTGGCCATTTCCAGACACTGGCTTTTACTGCCACGGCACTTAGGTGTTGATCACCATCTGTGGCTGCAAATGCCAAGCCATCTTTAAAATGCTGATTCCATCGCGGAATCAGGTTGATAAATAATTCAGGCGAAAAAGATACATTTTGAATAGGTAATAAGTCTCGATTCATGGGTGGCACTATGTAGTTCGAATCGCCTCCTGCACCGTTGTTAAATTGTTTACTGATTCCTTTGTTGGGTGACCAACCGTTGCTCATTTCTAATTCCCAGTATTCGTCAGCGCCCATTTCGTGCCGTTCAAAAATCGAAATATGTTCCCAATCAGGAGCTAACATGAAATCGATTTCAGCAAATGACGGAATGCCGTTGTTGGCACCTTTGTTGCCTACAAATTCGTAGCGAAGCCGTAGTTTGGCGAAAATGGTTCCGTCACCCAGAACGGAAACCGTATATTTTTTAAGTTTTTTGTTAGTTTTCCAGAAGCTGCTTCCCGTCCATCTTCCATTGGCTAACTTCATTGAAGCGATTGGCCCTGGAATATTGTTTAGTGACTGAGCAGGTATTTTTACTGATACTTTTCCGTTTCCCAGAATAAAAAAGCCGTCTTCTTTAATGAGTGATACTTTTTTTGGAAAGGTTTTTGGATGACCTGCAACAACATCAAAAGTTTGCTTCGATCCGGGAGCAAAATCAGCACAAATCCAAATTTGCTTTTTCCCACTGATTTCTTCAATCTGGTATGGGATTTCAACATTCCCCTTTTTTACAATAAATGATCCATTTATTCCTGACGCAAGTGTTTTTAAACGAACCAGTTCATTTCTAAAATCAAATGATGTAGGATTATTCAAATTGTTATCTGTTGAAATCAATCTTTTGGAATTAAAGCCAAACCCGGAAAAAGGAATAAGTACAAAACCCGAAACTGCAACTCCCAAACTGTGCACGAATGCCCGTCGACTTAGATAATAGGAAGGTTTAACTGGTTCCATCATAATGAGATTTACAAATTACTGACTAATTTCAAATTTCCTTCTGCATTTTAAGAAAGAAAGGTTACCCCATGTCTTGAATAACCTTTCCATCATTTAGCGTAATAATATTAATTTTTAGGATTGAAATCAGTTTCGCTGAGCGGTATTGGATAAAAGAAATTTGGATAAGGTGCAACGACATCAGCCACCGTGCGGTCACCTGGACCGATCGGCTTTTTGAACATTTGCAACCAGATCACGCGGTCGCCTTCAAAAGCCATCTCCTTAACCCATTCCTGGTCAATCAACTCCCAGGTAGCCTCCGCATCGGTAAGTGGAACATAAGCGCCGCTTTTTGCGGTGTCCCATGCACGTTGGCGAACCAGATTCAAATCATCCGCCTGACCACCTTTGGCTGTTACCTGTTTCAATGCAGCTCTCCATAAATACAATTCAGAAGAACGGATAATTGGCAAGTTCTGTGGAGGAGCAGTTTTTGACTGTCCAACCAGAGGAACACGGAAATACTTTTTGCATAGGTATACAGGATCTGCTTTTCCAACCCTTCCTTCGAAAGCACGGTTTACAAAGTAGGTATAGTTATACTTGGTTGTAGATGGCAATGAATTATCATAACCTTCGAAACGATGGTATAGTTTAGAGCGTTTATCGTTGGCCCAACTGGCAGGAACAGAGTTGTCATTGGCCATCATACCACAGCGTTTCACCGTTTTGGTATTGAGTGACCAAATCCACCAGTCACGCCAGTCGTCAGGATTTGAGAAAATAGCATTGTCGAAATAATGGAAAGATAGATTGTGCCTAAAACTGGTAGAAAGATTAATATCCGCAAAAAAAGCATACCAGATTACCTCATTGCTTGCCCAAGGTACTGTTGCATTATTATTTACCCAATTAGTTTCAGGATCTGCTTCTAAAGTGCGCGATTGAGCAGCATCATTCAAAACGCCGTCCAATTCGGCAAGCGCTTCGTTGTATTTTCCCATGAGCATCAGAGTGCGCCCAAGATAAGCTCCAGCTGCATGTTTCGACGCTCTCCCAAACTTATAGGCAATATTCATCCCTGTTTCCCATTTTAATGGGAGTAACGATTTAGCTTCCGTAAAATCTTTAACTACCTGATCATAAATAAGTTTTGTTTCCACAGGCGTATTTGTTAATGCTAAATCAACTGTAACTGGGGTGTTTGTTCTTAACGTGAGCAATTTTGAATCGTTCGTCCCCTGCGGATCAAAAGCGGGTGCGTACCATATCAACAAGTGATAGTAAGCTAATGCCCTTAAAAATAAGGCTTCACCTTTAATTCTGCTGATGTTCTTGGTTTTGTCAATTTCGGTAGCATTCGGGAAAGGATCCTTTGCAATAAAATCGAGCATATTATTGCAATAAAGGATTACAGTATAACAAATTGCATATTTGTCGGTCTGGGTAATACGTTGCTGGAAATCTCTCGAATAGGTAACATTTGAATTCCAACCTCCGTTTACGCTAATTTCCCTAACAATATCACTTTGCCCAAAATGAACAAAAGGCATAAAATTCCAGCATGAATTTTCATTTTGAACCAACGTCAGACGATAAGCATTCGCGATTCCCATCTCCATATCTGCAACTTTTTTCCATTCTGTCACAGGAGGAGCATCCTGTTGAAAAAACTGTTCATTGTTGCAAGCAGCGAGAATCAGTATTAGCGAAAGGCTAATACCTTTAATGAACTGCTTAGCACTACATTTTATATTTCGTTTCATAATTAATTGATTTAAATTTTATTGTCACTATAATTAAAATGTAACCGTGATTCCGGCACTGTACGTTTTAACCGATGGCAGAATCGAAGGATTTGCTGCTGTTTCGGGGTCAAAACCTGTATAATCGGTCAATGTCCATAAGTTAGAGCCGGATACATACACTTTAAGATTCTCCATCGACATTTTAGCGGCAATTTTTTTCGGAATATTATAACCCAGCGTCAGTGACTTCAACCTCAGATAGTCACCCTTTTGCAGGTATTTAGTCAATTGACGTGCTCCGTTTTTATCGTAAGTCTCTTTCGCGGTTGGCGCTACCAGATTATTGATATCGGGGTTCTTCCACCATCCTTTTCGTCCCGTGTTAGGGTCAATTGCATTGAGATCCCATGCTGTAGTTGCAGGTGCAAATCCTTCCATAAATAATAGCGGGTACTTTGCATTCGTTTGTCCCGGAGTTGTCCATGAATCGGTGAGTAAATCACGTTTTTTAACCCAATATCCGTTTGAAGGCGCTGTCCATTCCTTTTCGCGCGAATTGTAAAGGTAGTTACCTCCGGAGTAAGTGAAAAAGATATCTAACTCAAATCCCTTAAAATTAAAGGTGTTATCGAGTCCTCCATAATAGGTCGGAATACTTGATTTATCTTTTAAGATGATTTCATTTAATCCCGAGTTCGTATCTGTAAAGGGTATTAACCTTCCGGTTTTTTTGATCTCTCCTGTTGAATTATAAAGATCCTGGTCAGTTTCATAAATCATATGAACACCGCGCTC
>Ga0209748_1000336_pt1 | contig 25904 bp, 23 predicted proteins | sample BarGraIncu00421A_FD_185490 | JGI IMG/M metagenome (GOLD analysis project Ga0209748, IMG submission 185490) | Arctic peat soil microbial communities from Barrow, Alaska - Barrow Graham LP Incubations 004-21A (SPAdes) (version 2) | ecosystem: Environmental > Terrestrial > Soil > Wetlands > Peat... | reverse complement strand
TACCCTTTTTGTCGGACTTATATACTTTAGAAACCTGTCGCTACGGCTGGTATAATCAAGAGAATGGATGTGGGCGGAGCCGGTGGGCCGGTCGCGAGGTTTCCCATCTTAGCGTTGTGGGTTCGATTCCCCCCGCCTACACCACTCTCTCTTGACACTTACTCTTGACACGTTATCTCCCCGTGCCATACTTGATTTGGGAAACCTCGCGTCAACGCGGGGATGGAGGCCCGGTTAAAGGGGGAGATGGTCGAAAGGCCGTGGGAACCACGATTCCGGGCTTCTTCCTTTTCTGGAACCAAAAAGCCGCCCCGAAGAGGGTGGCCCACAAGCAAGCGGAATCTTCCCTATTTGCCATGGCACTGTTTGTACTTCTTGCCGCTACCGCAGGGACAGGGTTGATTTCTGCCCGGCTTGCTTCTGTCCGGTTGCCCTTTGACGAAATCAATGCATTCCAGCGAGGGAATCCGAAAGGTGAAGGCCGTCCTGCCGCCCTCATTGCTAACCGCAAAATCTCCAAGACCTATTACGTCCATGCCAATGAGGACATCACCATTGAGAATCTGTCGAGCTTCGATGACTGGTCTATTAGTCAGAACAAGTTTATTCGGTAACCAGAGATTAACGAGGAATACTCTTGCGTCGCGCACGCCATCGGTTGTGCTTGTCCGGGTCATTGAAATTGGCTGCAGGCCACATTCCTGCACTACCTTGGGACTAATCACTGTTCCCGTTGCACCAGTGTCCCAGATTGACTCGTAGTCGTGATGTTCGACATCCGTAAGGTCAGCAACCGTACCCGTCATACTAGCCGCTTCACTGATAGATACGGTGCTTTGCAAGGCCCGCATAAGACCATCTGCACGCCTGAAGAAACAGTGGGCCGGTGTTTCCATAGAACTCACATGAAAGCGATTCGAGAATGGAAGACCTGTGTATAGTTATCTTCTCCTGGCTCAACCCTCTGAACCAAGAATGTTCCTAGTTCCTCAGTCTTACTGGTCTCGTTTACCGCTTCCTCTATCGAATCATAAACGCCGATCACTTTCTCGCTCTTTAGGACTATGCATTTGTCTTTATAAGTCTTCACCAGTTCTTCTTGGTGCGCGATATAGTAGTCGAATTCCTTTTCCAGAGAGTTTGTCATTGTTCACACCCCTTTGCCCTCGTATATTAGATACATTCGACAGGGCCGCGTCAAATCTTGCGAAAGATTGCATCTCACGGTAGACCCGCCAGTTGCTTACCTCTATGCCGCCGCCGTCCGCCTGTGTCGTCACCACGGACGGGATACCCGGCACCTGATCGCCCACCATCGCGGGAGAACCGAAGCCGTCGTAACTCGCCGAGAGGTACATCTCGATCAACAGGCCGAGCGCGTCATAAGCCCTCACGTTTTCCTTTTTATAGGCGGCGAATATCGCAGTTTGCGCTTCTACCGCTTCTTGCTTTTGGTCACTCTGTCGTGAACCTTGGGGGGTCCTGTTCTCAGGGCGTTCAGCACCGCGTGATGGACTTCGGCCTCTGCATCTCGCCACCTTTGTTCAAGGGTCGCGCGTTACATCGGCGTTACATCGGCGTTACACATGACGTTACACCGCTCCTACCGCGTCCAAGACCTCGGGCACACCTCATGGTGTAGTAGGTAGGGGAGGTAGGATGTATGTCTTGTCGTGCACTACTCGTTCTATACGCGCTTTAGGCGTTAAATAACGACAATATGAGAGACCCCCCCTGCTGTTCCTGCGAACTCTCCGGGTTTCTCCCAGCACAGAAGCACAGCGGCCTTCCCCCGTTCTCAACCCCTTTTATACTGCGTTGGAAAACCCCCCCAGAGCGTGTGTCTTTCCCAAAACGCTCAAGGGGCGCAGGAACACCCTTTGGAATGTCGCCCCATACGAGGGTATGCACTCGCCCTTTTTCGTCGCTCCTGGTCGCGGTGCTGCGCCTCATTGCTTGTCCCTGTTGCGCTCGTCGGGCGGCACGACGCGATAGAGCGCAGGCTTGCTACCACTGCCCTTCTCGACCCTCTCAAGTATTCCCAACGTCCTGCCTCGATAGAGCGCATTGTCCACCACGTCGTAAGCATCCAACCACTCCTTCGTCTTCGGTTCGTCCTCCTCGCCAGGTCCGGGCCGGGTGGGTGGGGGAAGGGCAAAGACTACGGAGATCAAGAACGGGCGGGTAAGTGGGAAGACATCATCGGTGCAGGTGTGGCGACGCCCTCGATCCCATTGGTCGATAAAGCGCATGACACGCTCACCGTCGGGAGTAAAGCCCTCCAACTTGGGAGGGAACATGGAAGGGGGCAGCGTGATAACTCCAAGATCAGCAGCGGCGAGTTCAAGCCAAACGAAAGCCTGTAGCTTGACCTTGTACCTTCCGTCTTTGCCCAACGTGTAGACGCGGTGTTGATAGCGGTCCTCTGATCCATTCCTGCAACGCTCGAGAAAGCCTGTCAGAAGGTCCGCACACAACTGACTCACCGGCAGATTTCGCGTCGGCGAGAAGTGGTGATCCGCGAGATACCAGCCGGACTCGTTGTACCAGAAGCAGGCGGAGGCTTTGTCGTCGGGCGGGTGATACGGACAGGGAACCCGGAGGCCCCTGCCGCCGAGTCTGTTGACCAGGGCAGGAATAAGCGGCGAGGCTTCCAATAGAACATATCGCCCCCCGTCTTCCAATAGAACAGTCTTCCCTATAGGACAAGGGTCTTGTCCTCTTGGTTCTATTGGAGAAGTGCTGCCTGTGATTTGCTCTATTGGAAGTGTCTTCCCTTCGTGCACTTGTGCACATTCCGGGTTATCCACACCTTTACTTCTATTGCCAGCGGTGTTGGTGTAGGGGTCAACCGTCTTTGGTGTAGGGGTCAACCGTTTATGGTGTAGGGGTACACCATTAATGGTGTGGTCAGGACACCGGGGAAGCCTCCCTCCGACCGAAAAGCGTGCGAGAAGGTCGAGGAGTTCAGGCGGAATATCGGCAAGCTCAACCTCTGTTATCGAACGACCCGGCAACCACTCGCGCCCTGGTCCCGGTGGCAGGACGATCAAGAGATCGCTTGCCCTCATTGACGCGAGCTCGCGTTTGCCTGTGTACCACGGGCTACCTTTATCATTGAAGACGGGGCAACGGATAGAGCAGTTTTTCACACTGGCCCCGTGACGGAAGAGAAGGTGATAACCGCCGCTTGGACTTGTCGCTATCGGCGTCTTGAACTTGGGGAGATCGGCAAGCAGCGGCATGACCAGCTCGGGGCAGTCAATCTCGAGCGCGACAACGCCGGACCGTGGACCCGTGACAACGCCGATCCCGCAACCTTCAGCCGCCCACTCCGAGACTTCATCCCGCGTCGGCGGTCGCTGGTAGAATGAATCACGTCCGTTCTTCCAAGCCGCTGTCCCGCGCTGGCGCATACTCATCTGCCCGTCCGGTGCCTTGCCCTTCATCGGCAGGACGTAACCCCGAAACCTGTCGTGCAGTTCAAGATATGCTTCAGGGTTCGGCGGCGTGTCGAGTATCGACTGGTCGAGGGTTACTCTGCGGCTCTTCTCTGGTTTGTCGGACAAGGGTCTTCTCTATTTCTCCTCGAGGGCTTCAAGCACTTGCTCCAAATTGAACCTGATGAACCTGCGCCCGCCGGGGATGCGAATGTGCGGCAATTTGTTCTCGCGTGCCAGTGACCACACGCAGGACGTCGAGATACCTAAGTAGTTAGCGAGTTCCTGCGGTGTCAACAGGCGCTCAGACATCATCATCGACCGTCTGGAACAGATCGGCTTCCGACATCTTGAACGCTTGAGCGATTCGCTTTTTCCAACCGGGAAATGCCTGACGGACGCCGCGCTCAATGCCCGACAAATCCCCGGGCGCTATGCCGGTCCGCTGGCAGAGAGCCACCAATGACCAGCCCCGCTTGATACGTTCTGTTCTCAGAGCAAGCATTCTCCAAACCTCCGTATGTTAACTGTCTTCCGTCTTCTAGCCTTCACTATGAAGGGGCGCAGTAAGTGGGCGCAACTTTGCAGGGCTCGTCCCCTGTAATCGCGACGGGGTGAGTAGGCGCAACCGTGACAGGGCTTCTGCCGTGCTGTAACATCAAAAGAGGTTGCGGCCTTTATCCTAGGGAGCTTGAACGTGGGCTACATCGCCAGGAAACAGCGGAAGGGCGGGCTGCTTTATTACGCCGTCTTCAATGACTCCTCCGGCAAGCGGCACTGGGAAGGCGGGCTCAAGCTCAAGAAGGACGCGCAGGCGCTACTTGCCCGGCGGGTGGGGGAGGTAGCCGCCGGGACTTACGGACGTGAGGAGCTTACTCTCGATGAGTTCTATGGGCGGTGGCTCGCCAGCAAGCATAACCTGAAGCCTTCCACGATGGTCAGTTACGAGCACACCTTCCGGCTCCACGTCCTGCCGACGTTTGGAGGTAAACCTCTGCGCGCAATAACACCGCCCGACGTGCAACGATGGATTGACGGGCTCGCGGGCTCCGGCCTGAGTCCTGCTACGGTTGGGCGGTGCTTCCGTTACTTCCGTGCTTGCATGAAACAGGCCGAGGCATGGGGCCTGATTGACCGGGCGCCGACGGTGAAGATCAGCCTTCCTCGCAGGGATGCGGGCGAGTTAGACTTCCTGGAGCCCGATGATATTCTCCGGCTCCTGGACACGGCTCGAGAGCAAGAGCGACCCCTGTTCGCAGTGTTGGCAATGTCCGGCCTGCGGCTCGGGGAAGCGCTCGCACTACGGTGGCGGGACGTGGACTTTGAAATGCGGGCGATCAGGGTGACTCGAGCATGGAGCTATCACGGCGGGTTTGTCGAACCTAAGACGGCGAGTTCGCGCCGAGCGGTGCCGCTCCTGGACGCGCTGGCAGACATACTCCGCGACTACTACCACGGCGAAGGAAGCCCGGCACCTGACGACTTGCTCTTCACTGCCGATGGTGAGAAGCCTATCGACCCGGCCAACGCTCGCAAGCGGTTCATGGAGGCCCTGGACGCGGCGGGATTGAAGCACGTCACGATGCACTCACTGCGGCACTCCTATGCCTCGATCATGCTAGGCCACGGCGCGAGCGTGAAGGCACTCCAGCAGGCGCTAGGCCACGCCTCCGCGACGATGACGCTTAACACCTACGCCCACCTGATACCGGGGGACATGGACGCGGCTCTTGTCAGGGCTAACCGGGCGTTCGTCAAAGGGGACGGGAAGGTCGTTCGTCTTCCCCGCCGGAAAGGTGCTTCTGGCGAATCCCAGTAGACATACAGTAGACGCTCGAGAAGCCAACGCCGTGGACGCCTGAAGCACGCCTCTGATAATCCGCATGATACCGGGATAAATCGCTGGTGGGCCGTACAGGAATCGAACCTGTGACCTTGGGATTAAGAGTCCCCTGCTCTACCTGCTGAGCTAACGGCCCGTGTCGCATTGAAAAACAAACCGGAGTTTAACACTGTCTATTATGCATGACAATTGGAACGAACGGGTGGGGGAGTCGTTTGGGCAGGCGCGCGAAGGTGGTCGCAATGCTGTCGCGACGGCGGCTGAGACGGGCCGTGCGCCCGCTGACGCGACCGGGCCCTGTGGTACAATATTTGCGGGTCGAAAGTCGAGCGAGAGTGGCGGAATTGGTAGACGCGCGGGGCTTAGGACCCCGTGGTTTTTTTGAAACCGTGGGGGTTCGAGTCCCCCCTCTCGCACCAGCCCGGCCCGAGCTCGAAAAAGCCAGAGTCCAAAGAGCAAAGCACACCGCGTGTGTGCGATTGTTTTCCTTAGGGGAATTGAACAAGCGCTGAAGCCGGCGCGAACAGCGACAGGAGGAGAGTCACCTGAAGACCGAAGTCACCAAGGGAGAAGGGCACGAGGTAACCCTCAAGGTAGAGGCGGGCCCCGAAGACCTCACAGAGATACTCGAACAGACTTACAAGGACCTCGGAAAGAAGCTGAAGATCCCCGGGTTCCGCAAGGGAAAGGTCCCGAAGCAGGTGATCGACAGCCACGTGGGGCCGGAGTACGTCATGAGCGAGGCTGTCAAGAGCGGGCTTCCGACGCTGTACGTGCTCGGTGTCATAGACGCGGGCATCGACCCGGTCTCCGACCCGAAAATAGACCTGCTGGAGGCCGGCGAGGAAGGCAGGGTCGTCTTCGAGGCAACGGTCGACGTGAAGCCGGAGGTCGAGGTCAAGGATTACATGGGCCTCGAGCTCAAGGCTCCTGACAACGAGGTCACTGACGAAGACGTGAAGGAAGCGCTTGATGAGGCACGCGACCGCTTTGCGACTCTCGAGGTCGTGGAGGCGCGCCCGGCCGTGAAGGGCGACTTCGTGATGTTCGACTACAAGGTCTTCACCGACGGCCTGCCCCTGGAGGGCAAGGCGGGCTCGGACAGGATGACCGAGATAGGCGCCTCCGATTTCCTCCCCGGCTTCGACGAGCAGTTGGAGGGCGCTAGAAAAGGCGACATCCTGGACGTCGTCATCACCTTCCCGCCCGACTACGGTGAGCAGACGCTGGCGGGCAAACCTGCGACCTTCCGTACGATAGTCAAAGAGATAAAGAAAAAGGTGCTGCCGGCCCTGGACGACAGCCTCGCCAAAGAGGTCAGCCACTTCGAGACGCTGGAGGAGTTCAAGGAAGACTTGAGGACGCGCATCTCCCGGATAAAGGAGATGATGGGCCAGCGTCAGCTCCGGGAGGAAGCTGTGCAGGCTCTCATCGACCAGACATACGTCGACATGCCCGATTCCATGGTCGAGCACCAGGTCCAGCACGAGATAGAGGATATGTCGGAGGAGCTCTCGGGCAGGGGGATCGCACTGGACGATTACCTCGAGGCGCTGAAGGGAACGAGATACCAGTTAGAGAAAGCTATCAGGGACAAAGTGGTCGACGGCCTCAAAGCGGAGCTGGTCCTGGACGCGGTCGCAAACGCCGAGGACGTGAAGGTCTCCGACGAGGAGGCCGAAGACTACATCAGGGAGCAGGCGTTACAGGCAGGTGGAGATCCGGAGAAAGTCATCGAGGATGCCCGCCTGCATGACAGGATACTGGCGGTAAAGGCCAACCTCAGACTCTCCAAGGCAGTCGACCTGCTGGTTGAGAACGCGGTCCTCACGGGCGGCAAGCCTCAGGCAAAGCCGGACGAGGCCGCGGAGGTCGCAGAAGCGCCTGCTGAGGGTGGCGGAGCGTCAGCAGGGGAAGCCACGGAGGAAGCGAAGGTTTCAATCGCCGAGACGGTAGCGGAGGAACCCGCTTCCGAGGAGGTCCCGCCGACAGAGGCCGGGGAAGAAGCCGCACAGGCGGACGAAGAGAGGGGTGCCGCGGGCACCGGGGAGGAGCCAGAGGAATCATGAAGGAAATCAAGTCGCAACTTGTGCCTATAGTCGTCGAGCAGACGCCGCGGGGCGAGCGGCAGTACGACATCTTCTCGCGCCTGCTGAAGGAGAGGATCCTCTTCATCGGGATGGAGATAGAGGACCACTTCGCCAACCTCATCATGGCGCAGCTCCTGTTCCTCGAGAGCGAGAGCCCGGAGAAGGACATCAATATCTACATCAACTCGCCGGGTGGCGTCGTCACGAGCACGCTGGCGATATACGACACCATGCAGTACCTGAGGTGCGATATCTCAACATGGTGCATCGGACAGGCGGCGAGCGGCGCCGCGGTCCTGCTGGCGGCCGGGACGAAGGGCAAGCGCTTCGCGACGCCTCACTCGCGGATACTGCTCCACCAGCCCAGCGGTGGCACCCAGGGGCAGGCAATCGACATCGACCTCCACGCGAAGGAGATCCTGCGCACTCGCGATATGCTGGACACGATCCTCTCTCACCACACAGGCCAGCCTGTCGAAAAGATCCATGATGACACCGACCGTGACTTCATCATGATCCCGCCGCAGGCTGTGGAGTACGGTATCATCGACAAGGTCATGGAGCGCCGGGTCGGCAACGACACCTAGACGCCGACACCGCCAGCAGCGGAGGTAAGACGTGGCTAAGTTCTCAGACGGCAGCGATCTCCTGAAGTGCTCGTTCTGTGGAAAGACGCAGAGGCACGTCAAGAAGCTCATCGCGGGGCCGGGCGTGTACATCTGCGACGAGTGCATAGAGTTGTGTAACGAGATAATCGCCGAGGAGCTCACCGAGAGCCCCGAGATACAGCTCTGTAACCTCCCCAAGCCCAAAGAGATCTATTCGTTCCTCGACGAGTACGTGATCGGGCAGGAGCGCGCCAAGACCGTGCTCTCCGTGGCGGTCTACAACCACTACAAGCGCATCCAGGTCGGTGCGAGTTCCACCGACGAGGTCGAGCTCCAGAAGAGCAACATCATGCTGGTGGGCCCCACCGGCTGCGGTAAGACGCTTCTCGCCCAGACGCTGGCCCGCCTGTTGAACGTCCCGTTCGCGATCGCCGATGCGACCAGCCTGACAGAGGCGGGCTACGTCGGTGAGGACGTCGAGAACATCCTTCTGAAACTGATCCAGGCCGCGGACCTCGACGTGAAGAAGGCCGAGAGCGGCATCATCTACATCGACGAGATCGACAAGATAGCACGCAAGAGCGAGAGCCCGAGCATCACCAGGGACGTCTCCGGTGAAGGCGTGCAGCAGGCGCTGCTGAAGATACTGGAGGGCACCGTGGCGAGCGTCCCGCCCCAGGGCGGCCGCAAGCACCCGCACCAGGAGTTCCTCCAGATAGACACCACGAACATCCTGTTCATCTGCGGCGGGGCGTTCTCGGGCGTCGAGGACATCATCGAGGACCGCATAGGCAAGAAGGGCCTTGGTTTCGGCGCCGAGGTGAAGTCGAAGGACGAGATCGACCTCGGCAGCATCCTCGCGAACGTGATGCCGGAAGACCTGCTGAAGTTCGGCCTCATCCCCGAGTTCGTCGGCAGGCTGCCGGTGGTGACCACCCTCCATACGCTCACCCAGGAGCACCTGATGGACATCCTGGTGAAGCCGAAGAACGCGCTCGTGAAACAGTACCGGAAATTCTTCGAGTTCGACGGCGTCGAGCTGATCTTCACGGACGGCGCCCTCGAGCAGATTGCCGAGAAAGCCCTTGAGCGCTCGACCGGAGCCCGTGGCTTGCGCGCCATCATGGAGGAGTCGCTGTTGGGAACCATGTTCGACCTGCCCTCGAGGTCGGACATTGTGAAGTGCGTGGTGACCCGCGAGGTGGTGGCCGAGAACTTCAAGCCGACGCTGCTGACCTCAAGGGCGGACCCCAAGGTCCAGAAGGAAGAGTCAGAGGAAGAAGAAACCGCTTAACGGCGGTCGTTCTCCTCTCTCTTGCCAAACCGCAATACATTTCCGCGCGCGAAGAATAAGTGTAACGAAAAGTGGAAAAACGAACGACGTCATTTCTTACTGGTGAACTTTCCGGCGTAGTCCGCGAGCTTGACCACAGGTGAAGTAGTGACCTCTCCGACCGCCTCCGCGATGAAGGCCCACCGGCCGCCTATCTCATCGATAGTCGCCGTAAGCTTCTGCCCCCTGTCCGCGAACTCGGTGCCCTTGGATTGGATGCGCGCCGCCTGCGCCGAGAGGTTGTCGAAGTAGGGCTTGACGTCTCCGTACGAGCGCTTTGCTCCGCGGTAGGTCCGCGACGCGGCCGTGCCGATCGCGAAGATCACGACAAAGATCAAAGCGACGGGCAGACAGCAAACCAGGATAATCGTCAACGTCATCTCAAGCCCTCCAGTTGTGGGTCGCTCAAGATTCTAACACAACGGCGGAGCCTCCACCGCTGCAAGACCTGACCAACGACTTAATGTAGAATCTGAACAAGTTTGCACGATCGGTGGTGATACGTTTGCCCGACAACGACAAGGATTTCGAGCTGCCTTCCCGGTACGACCCGACCGCGGTTGAGGCCCGCTGGTACTCGCTGTGGGAGGAGCGCGGTTACTTCCATGCCGACGAGGAATCGGACCGTGAGCCGTTCTCCCAGGTCATCCCGCCGCCGAACGTCACCGGCGTCCTGCACATGGGGCACGCGCTGAACAACACTCTTCAGGACATCATCGCGCGGCGGAAGCGGATGCTCGGTTACGAGGTCCTGTGGATGCCCGGCACCGACCACGCCGGCATCGCGACGCAGAACGTCGTCGAGAGGCGCATCGAGCAGGAGGGCACCGACCGCCACGAGATGGGTCGCGAGAAGTTCGTAGAGCGCGTGTGGGAGTGGAAGGAGCAGTACGGCGGCACCATCGTGAGCCAGCTCAAGCGGCTCGGCTGCTCCTGCGACTGGGAGCGCCTGCGGTTCACGATGGACGAAGGGTGCTCGCTCGCCGTGCGCACCGAGTTCAAGGCGCTCTACGACGAAGGGCTCATCTACCGCGGCAAGTACATCATCAACTGGTGCGTGCGGTGCCACACTGCCCTGTCGGACATCGAGGTGGAGCACGAGGACAAGAGCGGCCGCCTCTGGCACGTGCGATACCCGCTCGCGGATGGCACGGGCGAAGTGGTGGTGGCGACTACACGCCCCGAGACGATGCTCGGCGATACCGCGGTGGCCGTGTATCCAGCGGACGAGAGGTATGCCGACGTCGTCGGCAAGACCCTCATCCTGCCACTGATCGGCCGGCGCATCCCGGTCATCACAGACAAGTTCGTCGACCCCGAGTTCGGGACCGGCGCGGTCAAGGTAACCCCTGCCCACGACCCGAACGACTACGAGATAGGCATGAGGCACGAACTGGAGCAGGTGAACATCCTCAACCCGGATGGGACCATCAACGAGAACGGCGGACCGTATGCGGGCATGGACCGCTACGAGGCCCGAGATGCCGTGGTCCGCGACCTCGAAAAAGAAGGCCTGCTGGTCAAGGTAGAGGAGCACCTGCACGCGGTCGGGCACTGCTACCGGTGCGGTACGGAAGTCGAGCCTTACCTCTCCACCCAGTGGTTCGTGAAGATGAAACCTCTTGCGGAGCCGGGGATCGAAGCGGTGCGCGAGGGGCGCATCAGGTTCACCCCCGAGCGCTGGGCCAAGATCTATTTCGACTGGATGGAGAACATCCGCGACTGGTGCATCTCGAGGCAGTTGTGGTGGGGCCACAGGATCCCGGTGTGGTACTGCGACGATTGCGGCGAACAGATAGTCGAGATCGAGGAGCCGAAGGTGTGCCCCTGCGGGTCGTCCAACCTGCGCCAGGACGAGGACGTACTGGACACCTGGTTCTCGTCAGGGCTGTGGCCTTTCTCGACCATGGGATGGCCGGAGAAGACCAGGACTCTGGACGTCTTCTACCCCACATCGGTCCTTACCACCGCGCACGACATCATCTTCTTCTGGGTCGCGAGGATGGTGATGCTCGGGTTGCGCTTCATGGGAGACGTCCCGTTCCGCGATGTTTTCGTCACAGCGCTGGTGCGCGATTTCGAGGGCAAGAAGATGTCCAAGTCGAGCGGAAATGTCATCGACCCGATCGACGTGATCGACGTGTACGGCACCGACGCCCTCCGGTTCACGCTGGGATCGATAGCCGTGCCGGGGCGCGACATCAATCTCGCGGAGGAGCGCATCGAGCACAACCGCAACTTCGTGAGCAAGATCTGGAACGCCTCGCGGCTGGTGATAATGAACCTGGCGGACTATGAAGTCACCGACGCGATGCCGGACAACCTGGAGCTTTCGGACCGCTGGATAATGAGCAGGCTCTCCGGGCTCATCGAGCACGTGGACGCCGGCATGGACGCCTATAACTTCAGCGTCGCAGGCAAGGCGCTGCACCAGTTCTTCTGGGGCGACTTCTGCGACTGGTACCTCGAGCTGGTGAAGCCGAGGCTCTATCGCGGGACGCCTGAGGAGAAGCGCGCGGCGCAGTTCGTGGCGCACCGCGTCCTGGAGTGCTCCATGCGGCTGCTGCATCCCTACATGCCCTTCGTGACCGAGGAACTCTGGCAGAAGCTTCCCGGCACCGACGAGTCCATCATGGTCGCACCGTGGCCCGATGCGCTCGAGTTCCCGCTGGACGACGAAGCAGAGCGCGAGATGGAGATGCTGCAATCGGTGATCGCCGGGATCAGGTCGGCCCGCTCCGAGCATGGCATACCGCCGAACGGCAAGGTGGACGCGGTGCTCGTGTGCGAGAGCGAAGAGTTGCTGGGCATCCTTGAGCGGCAGCTCGGTTACCTGGTCTCGCTCGCCGGGCTGACCGGCGTCGAGTTCGCGCTCCAGACACCGGGCGAAGGTTTCGGGATGCGCGTGGTGGTGGAGGGCGCGGAGGCGTACCTGTCCTGGGAGAGCGGGGTCGACACCGGCGAGGAGATCGACAGGCTGGCCCGGCGACTGGCCAAGGTCGAAGCCGACCTGGTGCGGGTGACCGCCAAGCTCGCAAGCGTTGGCTTCATCTCCAAGGCGCCGGCTCCAATCGTCGAGAAAGAGCGCGAGAAGGAGCGCGAGCTCTCCGAGACGCGCGACAAGCTCACGGAGCAGATACAGGCCCTCAAGCGTGTAATATAGGGGTCAAACCCTTTTATTACACGGACGAGTGACAGTCACTGCAAACAGCGTGTAATAAATAGGTTTGACCCCTATATTACAGGGAGACGAGTTGAAGTACTCCGAGGCGGTAGATTACCTGGACGGCAAGGTCGTGCTGGGCGTCAAGCCCTCGCTCGACCGCATCGCCGCCGCCTGCCGGCTCATGGGAGACCCCCAGAACGAGTTCGATTCCATCCAGATAACCGGGACCAATGGCAAGACCTCCGTATCCCACATGATCGCCGGCATCCTCCGCGCGTGCGGCTTCAGGGCCGGCCTGTTCACCTCCCCGCACCTGGAGACCGTGCGCGAGCGCATTTCTATCAGCGGAAAGCTCATCACGGTCAACCAGTTCGCGGAGACCCTTACGGATATACAGCCGGCGATAGAGAAGGCCGAGAGCGAGCTCTCCGAAAAGCTCACCTACTTCGAGCTGGTGACCGCCATGGCATATCACTTCTTTCGCCGGGAGCGCATCGACGTCGCAGTCCTGGAGGTGGGCATGGGGGGGCGCTGGGACTCGACCAACGTGGTGGACTCAGAGGTCGCCGTCATAACCAACGTCGGGCTCGACCACGTCAACGAGCTGGGGCGCACCCGCGAGAAGATAGCGGTCGAGAAAGCGGGCATCATAAACGAGGGGGCCGTGGTCATCACCGCCGAGAGCACGAGAGAGATCCTCATGATCCTCGCGGAGCGGTGCCAGGAAGTCGGCGCGGAGCTCAAGGTGTTCGGCCGCGACTTCCGCCTGGACTTCCACGTTCCTTACCGGGTCGCCGGAGAGCCGCCGGCACAATACCTGTCTATCCGGGGCCTGGAAGCCCACGATTTCAAGGACATCAAGCTCCCGCTGCTCGGCAAGCACCAGGCGGTAAACGCCTCCTGCGCCGTCGCGGCGTGCCAGGCTTACACCGAACCCCGCTCCAGGACGGACCCCGAGGCCTATCGCAAGGCCCTCGAGGCCAGCACCATACCGGGCAGGCTGGACATCCTCTCGGAGCACCCGCTGATCGTGGCGGACGGCGCGCACAACGTCCTGGGGGTGGACCGGCTCGCCGCCGCGCTCACCAGCGAGTTCGACTTCGAGCGCCTGGTCATAGTAGTCTCCATCCTCGAGGACAAGGACGCGCGCGGCATGTTGAAGGTCCTCGGGGCGATCGCCGACGAGCTCATCGTGACAGAGAACCGCAGCGCGCGCTCCATCAGCGCACAGAAGCTCGCCGACTTCTGCAGGATGGACCGGATCGAGCACCGGTTGGAGCCCGATTTCGCCCGGGCCCTGGCGCTGGGCAGGAAGCTCGCGGGCAGGGATGGAATGGTTTGTGTGACGGGTTCGCTGTTCACGGTCTCTGAAGCGCGCATATTCTTCAGGCACCAGAAGGCGAGTCGCGAGATGAGGCAGGACAGGTAAGGAGGACGCATGGACGACAGTGAGAAAACCCTTCTCATCATCAAGCCGGATGGCGTGCGGCGGGGGCTGGTTGGTGAGATCCTGGCGCGCGTGGAGCGCAAGGGATACAGGCTCGAGAACATGACCGAGATGACCATTTCGAGGGAGCTGGCCTCGAAGCACTACGCCGAACACAAGGGCAAGCCGTTCTACGACGACCTCATCGACTACATCACCGGCGGCCCATCGGTGGTGGCCATCGTGCATGGCGAGAACACCATCGAGAACCTCAGGATGATAATGGGCGCGACCGACCCGCTCGACGCGACCCCGGGCTCCATACGTGGCGCCTATGCTACCAGCGTGACGCACAACCTGGTGCACGGCTCCGATTCGCCTGAGAGCGCCGAGCGTGAAATAGGCCTCTTCTTCGGGGATTCGCGCACTTGTTAACTACTGTTATTATTGTCAAGTTGTGTTAAACTCTCAAAGTGACTTTGGCTGCTTTTTGTGCATAATTGGTTACTTGAGCCAGAAGTAGCCGCACGAAGCGCGGGCTTTGCCGCGCAATCAGGACAGGAGAAAAACCTAGTTGTCGTTTTTGTCTAGGATGCTCGGGGCCGGGTCCTTCGGGAAGGACATGGCGGTCGACCTGGGCACCGCCAACACGCTGGTCTACGTAAAGGGCGAGGGCATCGTCCTCAACGAGCCATCGGTGGTGGCGGTCAACACCATCACAAACGCCATCATCGCGGTCGGTGAGGAAGCCAAGCGGATGGTCGGGCGCACCCCCGCGCACATCGTAGCCATCAGGCCCCTCAAGGACGGCGTCATCGCCGACTTCGACGTCACCGAGAAGATGCTGCGCTATTTCATCCAGAAGGTCCACCAGCGCCGGGCGCTCGCCAGGCCCCGCGTGGTCGTGGCGGTACCAAGCGGCATCACCGGCGTCGAGCAGAGGGCGGTCGAAGAAGCCACCATTCAGGCTGGCGCGCGTGCCGCGTTCATCATCGAGGAGCCGATGGCGGCCGCCATCGGAGCCGGCCTCCCGATCCACGAGCCCATCGGCAACATGGTCGTGGACATTGGAGGTGGAACGACGGAGGTCGCCGTAATATCTCTGGGTGGCATCGTCACCAGCCAGTCTCTCCGCGTGGGCGGCGACGAGATGGACGAGGCGATAATCAGCTACATCAAACGGGACTATCAGTTGATGATAGGCGAGCGTACATCCGAGGCGTTGAAGCTCAAGATAGGCTCCGCTTTCGAGATGAGCGGAGATGGCGAGTTAGAGGACGAGATCAAGGGAAGGGACCTCGCCTCGGGCCTCCCGAAGACAGTGGTCGTTACAGCCGAAGAGGTCAGGCATGCTATCGAGGAGCCCGTGAGCCAGGTCGTTCAGACTGTCAAGGACGCCCTGGACAGGACCCCGCCTGAGCTGGCGAGCGACATAATGGACGAAGGCATAATCCTGGCGGGCGGAGGCGCGCTGCTGCATGGGCTGGAGGAGAGGATCCGCAATGAGACCGGGATGCCGGTCCACACCGCCAAGGATCCGTTGCTCTGCGTCGCAATGGGCTCCGGTAAGTGCCTGGAAGAGTTCGACATAATGAAGAAGGTGTTGATTTCGTCCGCTGGCCAGTAAGGGCCATCCGGATCAGCCATGCCGTCCGCTCCTAGAAGCAATAGAAACCGCATCATCCTGATAGTAATCATCCTTGTCTGCATAACCGTGGTCACGCTGTACGTGCGCGAGAGCGACAAGGGCCCGCTGCACAAAATCCAGAAATTCTTCCTCGACCTGGTTTCCCCCGTGTCCAGCGCTTTCGCCAAGATCTTCAGGCCCATCAAGGACGGGGTCGTGAACCTCTTCCACCTGCCGTCACTGGCCAAGGAGAGGGCCGACCTGCAAAAACAAGTGGCCGAGCTCCAGCGGGAGCACGTCGACACAAAAGAGATGGAGCAGCAGATCGCGGAATACAAGCAGTTGCTCCACTGGTCGGAGACGCAGGCGGAGCTCCAGACGGTGGGCGCGGACATCATCGGCCAGTCCCCGAATAACTGGGAGAGGCTGATGATTGTAAACCGCGGGTCGTCGAGCGGCGTCAAAAAGTACATGTCCGTGGTTACGGAAGCAGGGCTCGTGGGCAGGATCATCTCTGTCGGCTCGCGCTCGTCCGTCGTCCAACTGATGACGGACTCGCGCTCGCAGATCGGTATGCGCGACCAGCGCTCGCGGGAGACAGGCATCGTAGAGGGGAAAAACGACGCTACCGTAAGGTTCACCCCGATGAAGGAAGACGCGGACCTGAAGGTGGGTGACGTCATCGAGACCAGTGGTCTGGGCGGGACGTGTCCGCCGGGCATCGCGGTCGGGAAGATCATCAAGGTGCAGAAGCGCCAGAGCGGCCTCGCCAGGTACGTCGAGGTGCAGCCGTTCGTGCAGTTCTCCAAGCTCGACAAGGTCCTGGTGATCATCACGCCCGAGCCGGAGTCGGTAATCCTCAGGGAGGCACAGTGAGCCGGAACCGTCAGATCTTCCTGATGGTAGTGGTGGTGCTCGCGTTCGTGCTCCAGCTCGCGGTCATGCCCCAGTTCAAGCTGCTCGGCGTGCAGCCGGACCTGATACTGGTCGTCGCCGTGGTGATAGCGGTCCAGGACGGGCCGGTCGCGGGGGCGATAGTGGGTTTCTGCGGTGGCATGCTGCAGGACATAGCGAGCCCGCAGGTGATGGGCGTGAGCGCCCTCACCAAGACGCTCGCCGCCTTCTCGGCGGGGATGCTGAAAGACTTCTTCATGACTTATTCCATTCTGCTGCCGGTGCTGCTGGTGTTCCTGGCGACCATCTTCGAGATGTGCCTCTACCAAGGGGCTCTGGTGGTGCTCGGGCAGGAGCAGCTGCCCCCGTTCAGCGTCGCGACAATCTTCGCGGAATCGTTCTACAACGTCATAGCGGTGCTTGTCGTCTACCCGTTGATGCGCCGGTTCAGGTTCCCCCAGAAAGAAGACTCGATTATCCTCACCAGGCCGAGCAGGACATAGCCGACATGGCGTGGCGGTGGTTGGATGAGGTTGTTTAACAGAACAGGGCTGAGGATCCGGCCCGACGAGACCACTTACAAGCGGCCGGACACCGCTGCCGAGAGCCTGCAGCGCCGGGTCGCCATCCTCGGGCTGATCATGCTCGCGGCGTTCGCGGTCCTCTTCGCGCGTCTGTGGTTCATGCAGATCGTGTCGGGGAACGACTACCGCAAGAAGGCCGAGGGCAACCGCATCCGCGAGATATCCATCGAGGCCCCGCGAGGCAAGATCCTCGACCGCAACGGCAAGGTGCTGGTCAAGAACAGGAACGCGCTCACCATCTCGATCGTGCCCGCAGAGATGCAGGACCAGAAGGACCTCGTCATTCAGCGCCTCTCCAAGCTGCTGGGGATGGGCGAGAAAGAGATTGCCAACAAGATAGTGAAGTCCCAGGCGCCCAACCAGCGCGCCGTGCTCATCAAGAGCGACGTGGGCGAAGAGATCGTCACCTACGTCGACGAGCACCAGAGGGAGTTCCCCGGCGTGATCGCCGACACCCAGCCGGTGAGGGAGTACCCCTTCGGGAGCCTGGCGGCGCACGTGATCGGCTACCTGGGGGAGATCAGCCCCGAGGCCCTCAAGACGAAGAAGAAGGAAGTCTACCAGGCCGGCGACGAGATCGGGCTCTCCGGTGTCGAGGCCACCTACGACGAGACCCTGCGCGGGGTCGTCGGCAAGACGAAGCTGGAGGTCGACGCCAACGGCAACTCCATCAGGGAGATCTCCAACGTCGAGCCGCGAAGCGGCCAGAACCTTCAGCTCACCATAGACCAGGACGTCCAGACCCTGGTGGAGGCGGCCCTCAAGGCAGGTGTCGACCAGGCTCGCACGATGCAGGACCCCAACTCGCCAGGGAAGTACCAGGGCACGGGGGCGTCCGCCGTCGTGCTCGACCCCAAGACCGGCGAAGTCATCGCGATGGCGAGCTACCCGACCTTCAACCTCAACGACTTCACCGGCGGCATCAGTCAGGCGAGCTGGAGCGCCCTGACCGACCCCAAGAACATGTTCCCGATGAACAACCGCGCCATCATGAGCGAGCTGCCCCCAGGCTCCACCTTCAAGGCGGTCACCGCCTTGAGCGCACTGCAGGAGGGCATCGTCACGCCGAACTCCGTGTTCGACTGCGCACACGTTTTCAACGTAGGCCCATTCAAGGACTACCCGAAATACTGCTGGGGCACTCACGGTCGCATCGACTTCCTGAACGGCATCATCCAGTCATGCGACGTCGTCTTCTACACCCTCGGGTACCAGTTCTACCAGCGCCAGGCGCAGAACCAGGGCAAGCCGCTCTGGCAGTGGGCGCAGGACTTCCAACTAGGGAAGCCCACCGGCATAGACCTCACCAGCGAGATGCCCGGACGCATTCCGAGCCCCGAGTGGAAGAAAGAGTTCAACAAGAACAACTCCCAGTACCAGGTCTGGTACCCGGGCGACACCGTCAACATGGCGATCGGACAGGGTGACATCCTCACTACGCCACTGCAGATGGCGTACCTCTACGCGGGCATCGCCAACGGCGGTAAGTTCATAAGACCGCACGTGATGAAGGACCTGCAGACCGTGGACGGCAAGGTCGCGCAGAGCTCCCAGCCCGAGACCACCGCGGAGATGTCTCTCAATCCGCAGATGCTGCAGGCGGTAACGTCGGCCCTCACCGGGGTCGTGCAGGGCAAGGGGACCGCGGCCGCCACCTTCCAGGGCTTCCCGGTGGCGCAGATACCGGTCGCTGCCAAGACGGGCACCAGCGAGATCGCCGGAAAGCAGCCGACGGCGTGGTTCTGCTGCTTCGCCCCGGCGGGCGATCCCAAGTACGTGATCGCCGTCGCCATCGAACAGGGAGGGCACGGCGGCCAGAGCGCGGCGCCGGTGGCGCGCAGGATACTGGAGAAGCTGTTCAACCTTAAGCCACAGGGCCAGATACAACCAAGCGTCGGAGACTAGGCTGGTGAAGCCAAGATGATGGGAAGGACAAGCGGCTCGGCGGAGTTCTCGCCCGGGCTGGTGAGGACGAGTGCCCCCAAGGCTATCCTGGGACGGCTGCCGTTCCGCAAGATGGACAAGGTCCTCCTGTTCTCGGCGCTGGCGCTGGGCGCCTTCGGCGTCCTCATGATCTTCAGCGCCACGCGCGCCGACAACCCTTCTACGTACTACCTCAAGCGGCAGCTGATGTTCTTCATCATCGCTATAGTGGCGATGCTTCTGGCCGCGAGCTTCGATTACCGGAAGCTGATGCCATACTCGAAGATAATATACGCGGTCACGATGGTGCTGCTTGTGCTCGTGTTGGTGTTCCCGGCTCGCCTCGGCTCGCACCGCTGGATACCGCTGGCTTTCTTCGACCTGCAACCTTCGGAGATCGCCAAGGTGGCGGTGATACTGGTGCTGGGGACGTTCCTCGCCGACCGGCACATGGAGATCGGCTCAAACAAGGAGTTCGTCCAGGGGTTGGCCATAGGCATGGCGGCGATGGTCTTCGTCTTTGTCGAGCCGGACCTCGGGAGCACTCTTTCCATCTTCGTCATCACGGTCGGCATGTTGCTCATCGGTGGGGCAAGGTTGAAACAGATGGCCGTGCTGGCGGGCGGTACGGCGGTGGTGGTGGCGGCCGCGGTGGGGCTCAAGCTGCTGAAGGCCTACCAGGTGGCGCGCCTGCTTGTGTTCATCAAGCCGGACATGGACCCGCTCCACAGCGGATACAACCTGGTCCAGTCGAAGATCGCCATCGGGTCGGGACAGTTGATCGGCACAGGGCTGTTCCACGGCACCCAGACGAACCTGAAGTTCATCCCGGAGCACCACACCGACTTCATCTTCTCAGTCGTGGGCGAGGAGCTCGGTTTCATCGGCGGCGCGATACTGCTGACGCTGTTCGGCATACTCCTCTGGCGCGCACTGAAGATCGCGATAACCGCGCGCGACCCGTTCGGGACGATCGTCGCGGTGGGGATCGTGGTCATGTTCTTCTTCCAGATCATGGTGAACGTCGGCATGACAATGGGTATCATGCCCATTACTGGAATTCCGTTACCCTTCATGAGCTACGGAGGCGCGTCCCTCATTGTGAACTTTCTGTGTATAGGTCTGCTCTTAAACATCGGCAGCCGCCGGTTCCCGCAGGGGGCCTGATGCTGCCGACGGTCGCCGCCGGCGTTGCGCCGCACAGCAAGGGAGATTGCCTTGGAAGATGACTCGCAGTACCGGTCGGGGTTCATCGGGCTGATCGGCCGGCCGAACGTCGGCAAGTCCACGCTCTTGAACGCGATAGCCGGCCAGAAGCTGGCGATCACCTCCGACAAGCCTCAGACCACGCGTAACCGCATCCGCGCGGTGGTGACGGGCGAAGACAGACAGTTGGTGTTCGTCGACACTCCCGGCTTTCACAAGCCCCGAGAAGCCCTGGGGGAGAAGCTGAACGCCATGGTGCTCTCGACGCTCCGCGACGTGGACGTCATCGTATTCGTCCTGGACGGCGCGCAGACCATAGGCAGAGGTGACCTCTTCATAGCCGGCGAGCTGGAGAAGGTAAACACTCCCGCGGTGGGCGTTATCAACAAGACGGACCTGCTCGATGAGGCAAAGGTGTTGTCGCAGACCGAGGTGGCGAGGCACCTGTACCCGTTCGACGAGGTGCTTGGAGTCTCTTCCAAGTCAGGCCGGGGCGTGGGCGACCTCGTCGAGCTGCTCGCGCGGTTCCTTCCGGCGGGCCCACAGTATTTCCCCTCCGATATGACGAGCGACCAGCCCGAGAGGGTCCTGGTGGCGGAGCTGATCCGCGAGAAGGCGCTGGAGCTTACCCGCGACGAGGTGCCCCACAGCGTGGCGGTGCTGATCGAGGAGATCAAGCCGCGCGGGGACGACGAGCTTATCGACATCGAAGCCGTGATCTACGTTGAGCGCGAGTCTCAGAAGGGTATCATAGTAGGCAAGGGCGGCCGGATGATCAAAGAGATCGGCACGAGGGCACGGCAGGAGATCGAGCCCCTGGTGGGAAACAAGGTGTTCCTGGACCTCCGGGTGAAGGTGCAGAAGGACTGGTCGAAGAACCCGGAGTTCATCAAGAGGCTCGATTACCAGTAGGTTAACTTTTCGGGGTCAGGTTCGTTTTCTTGAGTTTTCTGTTACGCGACTTGACTTCGACCTCCAGGACTCAAGTCTGACCCCGGCCCCGGCTCGATGTAGTCCACAGACGGGACAATGCGATGGAAGAGCGCAACAGAGTAATCCTCGACACGGTGCGGGACATGCTTGCGCGCGGCGACCTGGAGCAGGCGGTCACCACTGTCTCCGGCCTGCATGCCGCCGACAGCGCGGAGGTGCTGGCGCGCCTCGAGAGCGAGGACGAGGTCGAGATCCTGGTTAGCCTCGACCCCGCCGCAGCGGCGCGCGTCCTCTTCGAGATGGAGGAGCCGCATCAGGTGGAGGTCGCGGCCCGCCTGAGGACCGGCGAGCTGCACGAGCTCCTCGAGCGGATGCCGGTCGACGAAGCGGTCGACCTGCTGGGCGACGTCCCCGAGGCCCAGCGGGCGAGGCTGCTGAAGCTCTTTGGCAGTGAGGAGGCTTTCGAGCTCAGGGAGCTGCTGGCGTACAGCGACGACACCGCCGGCGGCCTGATGACGACGGACTATTTCGCCGTCTCTCCCGAGGCCACGGCCGCTGAGACTATCGACCAACTGCGCCGGGTATCGCCGGAGATCGAGACCATCTACTACGTGTATGTGGTCTCCCAGGAAGGGCTGCTGGAAGGCGTGCTGTCACTGCGCGAGCTCATCGTATCGCAGCCGGAGAAGCGCGTCGGAGACCTGCTGGCTGCCCCGGCGATAACGGTGGCGCCGCAGCAGGACCAGGAAGAGGTCGCGGAGGTCATCAGCAAGTACGACCTCCTCGCCGTGCCGGTCGTCGACGAACGGAAGAGGATGCTCGGCATCGTAACCGTGGACGACGTCATGGACGTCCTCACCGACGAAGCCGAAGAAGACATCATGCGCTTCGCCGGGGCGAGCGGGCTGGAGGAGGAGGCGGGCGCGGGGGGGCTGATGTCCAACCTCGGCCGTCGGCTCCCGTGGTTCATAGTGGCGGTAGTGGTGGAGGTCCTGGTCGCGGGCGGGATTCTGAAGCTTTACTCGCCTATCTTCGCAAAATTCATCGTGCTGGTCTTTTTCATCCCGCTGCTCGTCACCATGGGCGGGAACATAGCGGTGCAGTCCTCGACGATCATGGGGCGCTGGGTCTCCACCGGCGCGCCGCCCCTCAAGCGCAAGACCCTGCGGGCCGTCCTGGGAGAGGTCGCCTGGGGCGTGATGGTAGGGCTGCTCTGCGGCGGGATCGTGGCGGGGATAGCCTTTGCGTTCAACCAGGAGTGGTGGATCGGCATAACAGTGGGGCTATCGCTCGCGCTCACCGTGGTCGCCGCGGCCCTGGTCGGCTGCGCCTTCCCCATCACCCTGAAGGCCCTGCGGCGCGACCCCCACGCGATATCGGGACCCCTGCTGGGCACCACCATGGACGTATTGAGCCTTGCGATATACCTTGTGATCGGAAGGTTGCTCATATGGTAGGCGGAAAGTGACAGACCGATACGGGAGGCAACGGAGATGACAGACGAACTGAGCGTTGAGGGCCGGCCGGGCAACGCGCCGGTGGACCCGGGTTCGCTTTCTACCGAGGACCTGCTCCGGCTCATAGACTACACGCTCCTCAAGCCCGAGAAGACCATCGACGATTACACCGCCTTCATCGCGACCGCGCGTAAGTGGGGTTTCAAGAACGTCTTCGTGCCCCCTTGCTACGTCCCGCTCGCCAGCGGGATGCTCGGGGTGACCGGCATCGGCGTGGGCGCGCCGATCTCCTTCCCGTACGGCTACGCCGCCACCGAGGTCAAGATCGCCGAGGCCCTGACCGCGCTGGAGGAAGGCGCCACTGAGGTCGACCTGGTCATGAACGTCTCGGCGGCCCGCTCCGGGGAGTGGGACATGGTCGCCGAAGATTTTGTCGCGGTGGTGGAGGCGGTACGCGGCTGGGAGCGGCTCACAGTCAAGGGACCGGTTTTGGTGAAAGTTATCCTCGAGACACCCTACCTTGACGACGAACAAAAGCGCGAAGCCTGCCGCCAGGCAGTCAGCGCCGGCATGGACTTCGTCAAGACCGCGACCGGGCTGGGACCGGGCGGCGCCACCGCCGAGGACGTGCGGCTGATGCGCTCCGTGGTCGGCGATGAGACAGGCGTAAAAGCCGCGGGCGGCATCAGGACGTGGGCCGACGCGCGCGCGATGCTGGAAGCCGGCGCGAACAGGATCGGGACGAGCGCCGGTCCGGAGATAGTCGAGGACTTCATCAGTGCCAACAACTGAGCCCTGGATGGAGCAAGCGGGCGATGCGAGCGGCGAGTCGTCCGGCCCCTCTCTCGAGCGGACCCGGCGCGGCAGGCCCGAGTACAAGGATGAGGGTGTGGTGCTGAGGACCTACAGGCTGGGCGAGTCGGACAAGATCCTGCGCGTGCTGACGAGGGAACACGGCAAAGTCTCGGCGGTCGCCAAGGGCGTGCGAAAGACGTCGAGCAGGTTCGGGGCCAGGGTCGAGCCGCTTACCCGCGCGCGCCTGTTCCTGCACCGGGGACGGACACTGGACACGGTCAAACAGGTCGAGATCCTCACCTCGTTCCAGGAGCTGCGCGACGACCTTGACCTGTTCGTGAAGGCCCAATCGATGGCGGAGCTCGCCGACAGCATCGCCACCGAGGGTGAACCGAACTCGAGGCTCTACGACATTTTGCTCCTCGGGCTGCAGTTGCTGAAGGAGTACCCATCCCGGGCCGGGTTCGTCGCGGCATTCTACGAGTACAAGGTGATGGGGTCCGAGGGATTCGAGCTGATGGTCGGCGGCTGCGCCAACTGCGGGGGCGAGCTGGGAGAGGACGTATCCTTCTCCCTGAGGCTGGGAGGACTTGTCTGCGGCGATTGCCGCTCGGGCAGGTTCGTCGACACCGGCAAGCTGATCAGGGTCAGTCCCGCCGGCGCGGGCCTGTTGTCCTGGATGGCTGCCCACAGGCTGGCTGAGTGGCCGGGCGGTGAGTATGAGAGCGCCTCGCTGGAGGTGGGTCTTCTGATGGGAAAGGTGCTGGAGCACTGGATGGAAAGAGAGTTCAGGTCGCACAGGGTGGCCAGGGCGATCCCCGGGCCACCGGCTGGAAATGCGCTGGAGGGTGATAATGTCTGACGTGGAAGGCCTCGACATCCCGAAGAACGTCGCAATCATCATGGACGGCAACGGCCGCTGGGCGACGCAGCGCGGCCTGCCCCGGATAGAGGGCCACCGCGAGGGAGAGAAGGCGGTCACCGCAACCGTCCTCGCCGGCGCCGACATCGGGCTGGAGGCGCTCACGCTCTATGCTTTCTCCACAGAGAACTGGAAGCGCCCCCCCGACGAAGTCCGTTTCCTGATGAACTTCAACCGCGAGCTGCTCGACAGGCGGGTCGCCGAGTTCAACGAGAACAACGTCAAGATCAGGTTCATAGGGCGGAGGGACCGGGTGCCGCGCCCGCTCGCGCGCAAGATGGGCGAGTCGGAAGAGATCACCCGCAAGAACACCGGGATGAAGCTGAACGTCGCATTCAACTACGGGGGCAGGGCCGAACTGGTCGACGCGATGCGCGCGATGGGGGAGGAGATCGCCGCCGGGAAGCTGAAGCCGAAGGGCATCAGCGAGAAGATCGTCGCCAGGCACCTGTACCTGCCGGACGTCACCGATTACGACCTGATGATCAGGACGGCCGGTGAGATGAGGATCAGCAACTTCCTGTTGTGGGAGCTGGCATATGCAGAGCTCTACGTGACCGAGGCGACCTGGCCCGAGTTCCGACGGGACCACCTGGTCGAGGCGATCACGGAGTACAACCGCAGGACCCGCAAGTTCGGTTCGATCTAGACCGGCCAGGACTGAAGGTCAGGACCCGATGCCCACGCCCCCCGGCCGCTCGTCGATGGCCAGGCGTTTCAGTTCCTGCTCGGTGGGGATGCCGACCTCGTTCCACCCGCGCAGCCGGTAATACTTCAAGAGCATCTTGTTGAGAGGGACCACTTTGCCCGTGACGGGCCCCTCGCGGAACGGCTCCCCGATAAACCTCAGCGGAAGGGAGTCGTCCTTGCTGGTCAGCCCCTCCCTCAGGTTGAAGAGCCGCTCGAGCGTGAACGTCCGCTCGCCGGCACGGAGCATCGCGCGCCGGTTGTAGTGGACTCCGGTGATGAACGACAGGGCGCGGTGGTAGTAGTAGAGGTCGACCATCTTGGTCGAGGTGTTGGGCATCCGTCCCGCGAAGAAGCCGACCATCCAGGACGGCATGCTCCCCACCCAGTCGGGTACGGTCACGAGGCAGTAGGCGGCCCGGTGGCAGGCGACCAGGCAGTCGAGAGACGCGAACATGTTCTGCGTGAAGATGGTCAGTTTCACTTTGCCCGGGTTGGTCGGCCCGGGTATCGAGACCGGCTTGCCCAGCGACTCCGAGGAGACCATCATCGAGCCGATGTGGCTTCCGCCCGCGGGGCATGTCGCATACGCGAGGCCCTGGCCCCAGCATCCGCGGGGGTCATACCCTGGCAGCTCCAGCCCCTTCACGACCATGGCCAGGTCCGGGAAGCCGTACTTGAGCACCAGGCTGGTTGCGCCCTCCGCGAGCTCGTCCCCGGGCCCTTTGCGGTTGGCGATGATGTTCAGGAGCGGCCCGATCTCCGCCGCGCTTCCGAACTGGATAGGCAGGTCCATCCGGGCGCGCTCGGCCAGCTCCATGGCGAGGGCAATGGTCCCTCCCGCGCTGATCGGGTCCATCCCGAGCAGGTAGCAGAGGTAGTTGTTGCGGACGATAGCCTCCAGGTCGTCGATGAGCAGGTTGCTGCCCAGCATCACCAGCGGCTGATAGCCCGGCCCTTTCACCCTGAG
>Ga0209748_1000334_pt1 | contig 25965 bp, 17 predicted proteins | sample BarGraIncu00421A_FD_185490 | JGI IMG/M metagenome (GOLD analysis project Ga0209748, IMG submission 185490) | Arctic peat soil microbial communities from Barrow, Alaska - Barrow Graham LP Incubations 004-21A (SPAdes) (version 2) | ecosystem: Environmental > Terrestrial > Soil > Wetlands > Peat... | reverse complement strand
ATATAAGTGCAATATAATACAATCACAATAATTATTATCTGGATAAGTTATCAAGATGGATAGAATTATTTAAAAAGATTTTTTTTTATTTATTCATAAAAACAAAATTTATTGAAAAACCTATTACCTTTGGAATCAAACTGATGAGATATCTGTGTGTTTTTGGCAATTTTTTCACACTTTTTTGAATAAATAATTGATATTTATAAGGCATTTGATTTTTTATAAATAGTAACTCGTGATGACGAACTTAAATGTTCCGCCCTGGTGCCGAACGCTGATCGAACAGAGTATTGAGGCTTATATCTTTATTGAAAATGACCGGATTGCTTTTATTAATGAAAAAGCAAAGTCATTATTGCGTGCTTTTTCACCTGATGCAGATAATTGCGTTGGGAGGGAAGTATTTTGGGAAAACAACAGATTGAATATCATGATGGGCCTTACCCCAAGAAGTGTTGCCGTTTATTCCAATAACTCCGATATTATTTCAGATAGTATTGAAAAGGAAACAATTACTTTCGGCTCAGGTTCTGTTGAACTCCTTTACTCAGAAAATACTTTTCAACTTTTTAAATTAAAAGAAAATCCAAGATATCCTGAACATATTCCGGCCTCCGATATTACTGAGCGAAAAAAAACAGAAGAACAGTTAGAGGAATACACATTGCAGTTACAGGAGTTGTTAGATACCCGAGATAAAATTTATGCTATTGTTGCTCATGATCTGAAAAGTTCATTTAGCAGTATACTGGGATTGTCTGAATTATTGACTGAAGACTGGGCAAGTCTTGAAGATAGTCGTAAACAAATATTTGCAAGAAATATTTTTATTGCTGCCGATGGTTCTTACAAATTGCTTCAAAATTTATTAGACTGGTCGAAGAATCAATCAGGTTTATTAGAATATGAACCTGTATCTTTTGATATGTGTGGTGTCATTAATGAGAATATCTCATTATATCGTATCCAATCGTCACAAAAAAACATATCAGTACAATCTGAGATTATATCACCCACTTTTGTATATGCAGATGTAAACATGGTTCAGTCGATACTTAGAAACCTGATATCAAATGCAATCAAATTCACTCCTGAAAATGGAAGAGTATGGGTCACGATTTGTGATGCCAAAACAGATAATTCAGAAAAAATGGTTTGCATTTCCGTTCATGATAACGGTGTTGGTATCAGTGCAGAGAGGAGGAGGAAACTTTTTGATTCTAAAATAAATAGTACTACAACAGGCACTGCTAATGAATTGGGCACAGGCCTTGGTGTATTGATATGCAAAGAAATGGCAGAAATGAATAAAGGCAGGTTATGGGTTGAAAGTGAGGAAGATAAAGGAAGTACATTCTCGTTCACACTACCATTAACAAAGCATTAGAAACTAAACTATATCTCTGATGATTGTGTAAAGTCGATTTTGCTTACCTTTGCAGCTTCAAAACTTTTCCTTACTGAGTTCTCTATGAGTGAACAAATAAAACACGAATGCGGCATTGCATTGGTAAGATTATTGAAACCGCTTGAATATTATGTTGCTAAATATGGTTCTGCATTATGGGGCCTGAATAAGATTCATCTTTTGATGGAAAAGCAGCACAACAGGGGTCAGGACGGAGCCGGTCTGGCGAATATAAAACTGGACATGCAACCCGGGCAGCGTTATATCAATCGCTTAAGATCTAACTCAGCCTCTCCAATCCAGGATATCTTTAAAACAGTTTTCGATAAGTTTGAAAAGGTCAAGGCTCAGAATCCTGACCGTTTAAGAGATGCACAATGGCTTAAAAATAATCTTGAATTTACAGGAGAGGTATTTTTAGGCCATCTTCGTTATGGTACATTTGGAAAGAATGATATCGAGAATCTGCATCCGGTGATGCGTGAGAACAATTGGAAGACCCGTAATCTTGTACTTGCAGGCAATTTCAACATGACCAATGTTGATGAGCTTTTCGATAAGTTGGTCGAACTGGGTCAATATCCTGTTCAGACTTCGGATACCATTACTATTCTGGAAAAGATTGGTCATTTTCTGGACAAAGAAAACGAAGAGTTATACAGAAAGCTTAAATCAGAAGGATTCAGTAAGAGAGAAAGTACCCAAAAGATTGAGTCGGATCTTGATCTGCGAAAAGTATTGAATCGTTCTTCTGCAGCCTGGGATGGGGGTTATGCCATTGCAGGAATGTTGGGTCATGGAGATGCTTTTGTACTCAGAGATCCTGCGGGAATCAGACCCGCTTTTTATTATGTCAATGATGAAGTGATTGTGGCAGCTTCTGAACGACCGGTGATTCAGACAACACTTAATGTGCCTTTTGAAGACATCAAAGAGTTGAAACCGGGCAATACTTTGATCATTAAGAAAAACGGATCATATGCTGAGGTTGAATACAAAAAACCTGTCGAACGACGCAGCTGTTCTTTTGAACGCATCTATTTTTCACGAGGTACCGACGTAGAGATTTATAAAGAGCGAAAAGCACTTGGACGATTACTTACTCCGGCTATTTTAAAAGCCGTTGATTTTGATATCAACAAAACTGTATTTTCATATATCCCCAATACTGCCATTGATGCTTATTATGGTATGATGGCGGAGTTACACAATTTCTGTGATAAGATAAAACAAGACCGTATTATCGAAGCTGGTGGAAATCTGGATAAGGAAAAGCTGGAGGAGATATTCAAACTATCACCCCGTATGGAAAAGGTTGCTGTGAAGGATATCAAAATGCGTACCTTTATCACTGAGGATACAAAACGTGACGATTTGGTGGGCCATGTTTATGACATCACCTATGGTACAATTCGTCCCGGAATAGACAGTCTGGTTGTTCTGGATGACTCTATTGTACGGGGAACCACTCTTAAACAGAGTATTATAAGTATTCTTGACCGACTCGGACCTAAAAACATTGTGGTGGCTTCTTCAGCTCCTCAGATCAGATATCCTGACTGCTATGGAATTGATATGGCCAAGATCTCAGACTTTATTGTTTTTCAGGCTGCTATTGCATTATTGAAAGAGACAAGACAGGAAAGTGTGATCAATGAAGTCTACCGTAAATGTAAAGAACAGGAACGATTGCCAAAAGAACAGATTCAAAATTATGTGAAGGGGATCTATGCTCCCTTCACCTATGAACAGATATCTGATAAGGTATCTCAACTTGTGACCCCGGCTGGAATAAATGCCAGGGTGAAAGTAGTATATCAGAATATCGAGAACCTGCACATAGCCTGTCCTGAGCATCGGGGGGATTGGTATTTTACAGGAGATTATCCAACACCGGGTGGAAATAAGGTGGTGAACAAGACGTTTATCAACTATATTGAAGGTCGCAACGAACGGGGATACTAAAATTCTTAATTGCTGACATAAACTTTGAACCCATCATAGGTAGTTTGATACTTCAATAAAGGATTTTTCGCCGGACCTTTGACTGGCCATCCATCTGTCAGTATATATTGAGATCCACATACAGGGCAGACTGCTACTAATCCGGTAGGATCAACAGCAACTATGGCTTTAGTGTTTTGTGTGTCGAAAGTACATGCACGATCCCAGGCCAGAAACTGATCACTACCCATCCTATAAACTACTATACCTCGAAACCCTACCTGTGAAAAATATTTGAACCTGCTCACCCCCAGATCACTATCAATTGTATTGGGGTAAACATAAAAGTTGACTAAAACATAAGGGATCGTATATGGATTATCGCTTTTACATGAACTGGAAAAGAGAAGTGAAATAAAAATGACAGCACTTAGTAGGGTTTTCATTTATGAACAGTTAAAATATTCAGGATAAACAAATTTCTGATCTGCTTTGTTATATTTTAAGTTACAAATATAACTGTTTCCGGCTTGAATTCACGGATTAATTAACAGTTAAATCTTTGCAAAACCGTGCATTGTGCTTTATTTTATTGTATCTTTGCAACAGCATTAAAAAATTAATACTTTTACAACGTAACAGAAAGGACCCTTTTGCATAAGAGGGTTCTTTCTGCATTATTGTTTTAACCTATAAACACTACGGACTATGACCACAGTGAAATATTATACCCTCGAAGGGCTAAATAAATTGAAATCCGAACTTGAACATCTAATGAGTGTTGAGCGACCCGGGATATCTCAGGCTATTGCTGATGCTCGCGATAAAGGTGATCTTAGTGAGAATGCTGAATATGATGCTGCAAAGAATGCTCAGGGTATGCTTGAGCTTAAGATTTCAAAGCTTCAGGATACTATACGGAATGCCCGTATTATAGATGAGTCCAAATTGGATTCTACAAAAGTTTTGATATTGTCAACAGTTCAGATAAAGAACCTGACAAACGATAAAATACAAACGTATACTTTGGTTCCTGAAAACGAAGCCGATATCAGAAATGGGAAACTGTCTGTAAGCTCTCCTATTGCTCAGGGTTTGCTGGGTAAGATAATCGGAGATCATGTTGAAGTCACGGTACCGGCCGGCAAGATTCCTTTTGAGATTGTTTCGATCAAACGTGAAATCTAAGTGTCATGTCATCTGTTTTTACAAAAATCATAAACGGTGAAATCCCTTCATACAAAGTAGCTGAAGACGAAAATTACTATGCGTTTTTAGATATTTTCCCTTTGGCCAAGGGGCACACTTTGGTGATTCCTAAGAAAGAGGTTGATTATCTTTTTAATCTCGATGATGAAACATACAAGGGTCTTTGGGCATTTGCCAAAAAGGTTGCCTTGGGGATCGAATGCGCTGTTCCTTGTAACCGGGTTGGTGTAGCTGTTTTAGGACTCGATGTTCCACATGCACATATTCATTTGCTTCCTCTCAACAATATGGAGGATTTTGATTTTAAGAAAAAGAAACTGAAACTTGAGAAAGAAGAGTTTGTCGAAATAGCAACTGCCATCAGTAAAGCAATTGATAATAAATAAAAAAGGCGCCTCAAGGCGCCTTTTTTATTTATATTAGTATCTGTAATATTCAGGTTTGTAAGGACCTTCAACCGGAATACCTACATAATCAGATTGATCCTTTGTGAGTACGGTCAGTTTAACACCCAATTGCTCAAGGTGCAGACGTGCTACCTCCTCGTCAAGGTGTTTAGGTAGACGGTAAACATCAATATCAAGTTGTTTCTGCCACAACTCGAGCTGAGCCAATGTCTGGTTTGTGAATGAATTGCTCATTACAAATGATGGGTGACCAGTGGCACAACCCAGGTTTACGAGACGACCTTCGGCAAGCAGGAAGATAGAAGTCCCGTCAGCACGATAATATTGATCAACCTGTGGTTTAACATTAACACGTTTGATGTCTTTGGCCTCATTCAATAAATCAACCTGGATTTCATTGTCAAAGTGACCAATGTTACAAACAATTGCCTGATCTTTCATCTGGCGGATATGAGCCAGCGTAATGATATCTTTATTACCGGTAGTAGTAACATAAATGTTTCCTTCCGGCAAAGTATCTTCGATTGGTTTTACTTCAAAACCTTCCATAGAAGCCTGGAGTGCACAGATCGGATCGATTTCAGTAATGATTACGCGGGCGCCATATGCACGCATTGAGCGGGCACAACCTTTACCAACGTCGCCATAACCACAGATCACAACTACCTTACCGGCAATCATGACATCAGTAGCACGTTTGATACCGTCTGCAAGAGATTCACGGCAACCATACAGGTTATCGAATTTACTTTTGGTAACAGAATCGTTCACATTGATAGCAGGAATAAGTAGTTTGCCTTTTTCCTTCATCTGGTACAAACGGTGGACACCTGTAGTAGTCTCTTCAGAAACACCCTTCCATTCGGCCACTGTACGATGCCAGTGTTGGGTATCTTCAACATAAAATTCGCGAAGTGTTTTATAGATAGCAGCTTCTTCAGCGTTCTTTGTCTGATATTCGAGAAGCGAAGCATCATTTTCAATATCATAACCAAGATGGATGAGCAATGTGGCATCGCCACCATCGTCAACAATCAGGTTTGGACCTTTATCACCGGGGAATGTAAGTGCCTGTGCAGTACACCACCAATATTCTTCCAACGATTCACCTTTCCATGCAAAGACAGGAACACCAGCTGCGGCAATTGCTGCGGCAGCGTGATCTTGCGTAGAGAAGATGTTGCAACTGCACCAACGTACGTCGCCACCCAATTCAACAAGGGTTTCGATAAGTACAGCAGTCTGAATGGTCATATGGAGCGAACCCATGATGCGTGCACCTTTGAGAGGTTTCTTACCGGCATGTTTCTTACGCAGAGACATTAGTCCCGGCATCTCCTTTTCAGCAATCTCTATTTCCTTGCGACCCCAGTCAGCCAGACTGATATCGGCTACTTTGAATTGAGGTTTAGAATCAACCTTTAAATTTTCCATGTAATAAATCTAATTTTTGGGTTGCAAAATTACGTTTTTACATTCATATTATCAAATTTGATGAAAGCTTTTCTTGTTGAATACTAATACTATTACAATAATAGTCATGATAGAGAAAGTTTAATTTATAATGGCATCAAGGGTTTCTTACACAAAGTGTTGTACCTTTGTGTTCAATTTTTAGAACATATTTTCGAGATGACTCAACAAAATAGTGATATATACAGCGAACTGAAACGCCGTGTTTTAGTGTTGGATGGAGCTATGGGCACCATGATCCAGCAACATAATCTGCAGGAAACTGATTATAGAGGAGATCGGTTTAAAAATCATCCATGCGATGTAAAGGGGAACAATGACCTGCTCTCACTCACCCAACCTGATATTATTCAAGCTATTCATCTGGAGTATCTTGAAGCTGGGGCGGATATCCTAGAAACGAATACTTTTAATGCAAACCGGATCTCAATGGTTGACTATCAGATGGAGAATCTGGTTTACGAGTTGAACCGTGAATCTGCACGACTGGCTAAGGCTGCTGTAAAAGAATTTCAATCAAAGCATCCTGATAAACATTGTTTTGTTGCCGGTTCACTGGGACCAACCAACAAAACAGCATCCATGTCACCGGACGTAAACGATCCCGGTTACAGGGCTGTTTCTTTTGATGATCTGGTTGCTGCCTATTTTGAACAGATTGAAGGTCTGCTCGATGGGGGAGTAGATTTATTGATTTTAGAAACTATTTTTGATACACTCAATGCCAAAGCAGCTTTGTTTGCTGTTGACGAAGCCTTGAAAAAACGTGGCATCCGAATTCCATTGATGATCTCCGGAACCATAACAGATGCAAGTGGCCGGACACTTTCAGGTCAGACTGTAGAGGCTTTTCTCAATTCAGTTGCGCATGCCGATATCATAAGCATAGGATTCAATTGCTCATTGGGAGCAAAGGAGATGCGTCCACATATTGAAACACTCAGTCAGAAAGCGCCATTCAACATCAGCGCTTATCCCAACGCAGGGCTACCCAATCAGTTTGGGCAGTACGATCAGTCACCTGTTGAGATGGCATTCGAAGTGAAGAAGATGACCGATAATGGTCATGTAAATATAATCGGTGGTTGCTGTGGAACTACACCTGCCCATATCCGCGAACTGGCTAAACTGGCTGCGAAGTCTAAACCCCGTGAACTTCCACATATTGAACCCGAACTTAGACTGAGCGGACTTGAACCTTTACAGGTTTTCGAAGGAAGTAATTTTATCAATATTGGAGAACGCACAAACGTCTCCGGCTCAAGGAAGTTTGCAAGACTCATTGCAGATGAAAAATATGAAGATGCGCTCTCTATTGCGCGTGGTCAGGTAGATGGAGGCGCTCAGGTGATAGATGTGAACATGGACGACGCCATGCTTGATTCTGAAAAGTCGATGGTGCGTTTCCTGCATCTGATACAATCAGAGCCTGATATTGCCAAAGTACCCATCATGATCGACTCTTCCAAGTGGAGTGTGCTCGAAGCAGGTCTGAAATGTCTTCAGGGTAAAGCGATTGTCAACTCCATTTCCATGAAGGAAGGGGAGGAGGTGTTCAAAAATCATGCATCCAAAGTGAAACAATATGGCGCTGCAGTCGTAGTGATGGCATTTGATGAAGAAGGACAGGCCAGTACATATGAACGGCGTATTGAAATATGTCAGCGGGCATACAACATATTGACCAAAGAAATTCATTTTCACCCTGAGGATATTATCTTCGATCCCAATATTTTGACTGTTGCCACGGGTATCGAGGAACACAACAATTATGCGATTGACTTCCTGAAAACTGTAGAGTGGATCAAGAAGAATCTGCCCTATGCCAAAGTAAGTGGAGGTATCAGCAACCTATCGTTCTCCTTCAGGGGAAATGATACTGTTCGCGAAGCCATGCATGCTGCTTTTCTTTATCATGCTATAAAGGCAGGATTAGATATGGCTATTGTGAATGCAGGAGTTTTGCAGGTCTATGATGAGATCGACCCCATACTGCTTGAACTCGTTGAGGATGTTATTTTTAACCGTAGACCCGATTCTACCGAAAGGCTGGTTACATTTGCCGAAACGGTAAAAACAAAGGGAAAACAAGAAGTAGTAGAAGCTGAATGGCGCAATCAACCCGTAGCAAAGCGTCTGTCTCATTCTCTTATTAAGGGTTTGACCGACAATATTGATGAAGATGTTGAAGAAGCCCGACTGGGCTATCCCCGTGCTCTCGATGTGATTGAAGGTCCTCTGATGGATGGCATGAACATAGTGGGTGATCTGTTTGGTGCAGGTAAAATGTTTCTGCCACAGGTAGTGAAGAGTGCCCGTGTTATGAAAAAGGCCGTCGCATGCCTGTTACCTTACATCGAAGCTGAAAAAATGGGCGTCGTCCAAAAAGCGGGAAGAGTTTTGATGGCTACCGTAAAGGGCGATGTACATGATATTGGCAAGAATATAGTAGGAGTGGTTCTGGGATGTAACAATTACGAGATCATTGACCTCGGTGTCATGGTTTCATCTGCACGTATTCTGGAAGCTGCCCGGGAACACGAAATTGATATGATCGGGTTGAGTGGCCTGATAACCCCTTCACTCGAAGAGATGGCCCATGTTGCAAAAGAGATGCAGAGCCAGGGATTCAATATTCCTCTGCTCATTGGTGGCGCCACTACTTCAGAAGTACATACTTCGGTGAAAATAGCTCCATTTTATCAGGCTCCTGTTGTCCATGTCCGGGATGCTTCACGGGCAGTAGGAGTGGTTGCAGCCTTGCTTTCCGCAGATCAAAAGCCTGCATTTGTCAGTTCGCTCAAACAACGATATGACGATATTAGGCATAAACATGAAAACCATCGATCAGATGTCGCGTATCTGACACTGGAAGAAGCCAGGAAAAATAAATTTATTCCTGATTTCACTTCTTATAAACCTGTTAAGCCCCAACAATTGGGAACGGTTTCTATTTCCGATTATTCTCTTGAAGAGATCAGTCGTTATATTGACTGGACCTTCTTTTTCCATGCCTGGAAAATGTCGGGTAAGTATCCTGCAATCTTTGAAGATCCATTGAAAGGTGAGGAGGCAAAGAAAATATTCGATGATGCCCAGGTATTATTGAAACGAATTCTGAATGAAAAAATGCTCACTGCAAAGGGCAGTTACGGGATCTATCCAGCCCATTCAGTTGGCGATAGCGTGGAAATATTTGAAGATGAAGCAAAGACAAAGAAGCTGCAAACCTATCATTTTCTGCGAAATCAGGAAAAGAAAGAAGCCGGTGTACCGAATCTGTGTCTATCTGATTTTATTGCTCCGGCCGGTAGTGATGTGAGTGATTACATGGGATTCTTTGTTGTAACCTCAGGAATTGGTCTGGAAAAATGGTGTGCAATGTTCGAGGCCGACAATGATGATTATAGCAGCATCATGTTCAAGATCCTGACCGATCGGTTGGCTGAAGCATTTGCCGAATTGCTTCATGATCATATGCGCAAAGCGTTATGGGGATTTGCTCCCGATGAAAAAGTCACTGTTGAACAAATGCTGAAAGAAGAATATCAGGGAATTCGTCCGGCTCCGGGTTATCCTGCTTGTCCAAGCCATCTTGAAAAAGGCGATCTTTTTGAATTATTAAATGCAACCGAACGATCAGGAATAAAACTCACTGAAAACTTTGCCATGTATCCGGCAGCATCGGTGAGTGGATTTTATTTTGCTCATCCCGATAGCCGCTATTTCAATGTAAGCCGCATTGCTAAGGATCAGGTTGAAGATTATGCTAAACGCAGAGGCTTAGATTTAGAGACAACAGAAAAATGGTTACAGTCAGTTTTAAACTATCAGTAAAAAGAACATGAAAGTTACAGAACATCTAAAGAACAGAGAACGAACGCTTTTTACTATAGAGCTATTACCTCCTTTAAAAGGAGAAAATATCAATTCAATCTATCAGTCAATAGAGCCTTTGATTGGGTTTAGTCCATCATATATCAATGTGACCTATCATCAGGAAGAGGTTGTTTATAAATCACGACCAAACGGGCTGCTCGAGAAACAGGTAATCCGTAAACGGCCGGGGACTGTTGCAATTGCTGCGGCTATTCGTTTTAAATACGGTATCGATGTTGTGCCTCATATGATATGTGGAGGTTTTAGTCCTCAGGAGACAGAAGATGGATTGATCGATCTGAACTTTTTAGGCATCGACAATGTCCTTGCCTTACGGGGTGATGCACCCAAAAACGAAAAGTCTTTTGTAAATGCAAACGGAGGACATGTCCATGCTGCTGATTTGGTTCGTCAGATAAGTCGTTTGAACAAAGGGATTTATATGGAAGAGGATTTGCTGCAACCTTCTCCAACTAACTTCTGTGTAGGTGTGGCCGGATACCCGGAAAAGCATTCTGAATCACCAAACATAGATACAGATCTGAAACACCTCAAAGAAAAAGTTGATGCCGGCGCCGATTACATCGTGACACAACTGTTTTTTGACAACAGCAAATATTTCAGGTTTGTTGAAAAATGCAGGGCTATAGGTATTACAATTCCCATTATCCCCGGAATGAAACCGATCTCTGTGAAAAATCATTTAACAATATTGCCGAGTATATTTAGTATTGATGTTCCAATGACATTGGTAAAAGAGGTGGAAAAATGCAAAGACAATGCACAGGTTCGTGAAGTAGGGATTGAATGGGCGATAGAACAATCGAAAGAATTAATGAAATATGGTGTTCCGGCACTCCATTTCTATACAATGGGTAAGCCTGATAATATTTGTAAAATCGCAACTGCAATATTTTAATTGCATCCAATTTGTTTTTTTAGTATTCTTGTAAATCAATATGTCGGGTATGGAAATTTACAGTCAGATCAAAGAGAAGAAGGAAAATGGCAAGAAACAGTTTGCTGTTTTGATAGATCCGGATAAGTTAGACGACAAACAAGTAAAGACTATTGCAGAGCTTGCACTAAAAGCCAAAGTAGATTATTTCTTTATTGGTGGGAGTTTATTGATCAACAATTCTCTCGATTCATGCATCACAACACTGAAAAAAGAAACTGCAATTCCGGTTGTTTTATTCCCGGGCAATAATATGCAGCTGAGTTACAGGGCCGATGGCATTCTTTTTCTTTCGCTAATTTCGGGACGCAATGCTGAGATGCTTATCGGCCGCCACGTCATCGCGGCTCCCTATCTTCGTTTATCCTCTCTTGAAATTCTTTCAACAGGTTATATGCTCATCGAGAGTGGTCGTCCGACAACCGTTTCATATATGAGTAACTCTGTCCCAATTCCAGCTGATAAGGTCGATATAGCTTGTTGTACTGCAATGGCCGGAGAGATGCTGGGATTGAAACTGATGTTTATGGATGCCGGCAGTGGCGCTTTAAATCCCATTTCCGAAAAAATGATTTCAGGAGTGAGAGGCAGCATCAGTATTCCTTTGATAGTAGGAGGAGGGATCCGCACTCCCGAACTGGCACTGACCAACTGCAAGGCCGGCGCTGATGTCATAGTAATTGGAAATGCCATCGAAAAGGATGCCGGCCTGATAACTGAAATCGGGGCTGCAATACATTCCTGTTAATTTTCCAAATCTGTTTTTTACTACATTCTGAATTGTTCAATATTAAGAAACTGTTTAAATTTAGTTTTTTCTTTTGCCCATAGGGCATTAATGACAATAGAAATGTAATTCCCCCTCTTATTTTGCCCGTAGGGCATTAACATTAAAGGTTAATCCCCTACGGGGAAAGGATTTATTATGTGAATGTTTCTATTGATATTTATCCCCTACGGGGAAAATAAAACAGTTTCTTAGAAACCAACCGTGCGGTCTTCCTTTTGAACGTCACAATAATTTCAATTTTCTTTAAAGAAGCTTTTTCCCCATCAACTTGTCACACAATTCTAACAAAATTGACCCATGGTTAAGCCATACTCTGTGGGTATATATTAAGTATGGCTCAAGTATGGCTCAAGTATGGCTCAAGTATGTCTAAGTTAAGAATTATCAAGTAGTTATCAAATAGTGTTTAAAACACTATTTGGCGGGTTTTAAAGATTGTTTTTTTTGTGTTGAAACACAAAATTAGTATTTATTTTATTTGCTTTTAGTAAATGTATTGTTATATCTTTGTTTTAGAATCAAGATTTGAAATTTTGATTATTTTTTTAATGAATTAACATATTTATATTTATTTTAGAATTTTAATAATAACCATTTAGACATGTAAGTCAACATTATTTGTTTAAATAGAGGTTGCTTTTAATTGTAATGGGAATTTATAAGTGGAGTCCAGAAACCAATAAAAACGGGGTGTTACCGAAAAACCTTATGAGTAGGAATTATAAATAATTATCTCATGAAAAGAAATTTAATTTTAGAAGTGATGATTAGTTTTCTAAAAATGCGTAAAATTATCATAACTATATTGATATTTTTTGCGGCTTCGTTAACTGCTAAAGCACAGTTATTCGATATGCTTAGTAATCCTCAGATTACGATCAATCTGGTTCACCCTCCAACGAGTGGGTTAAAGGTGAATAAAATTGCTATTGGACCCTCATGGGGAAGAGGTTCGGACGAGCTTATTCATGAATTAACCAATGATTTTGTAAACAACAATATTGAAGTCATTGATAGGGGAAATTTTTCAAGAATTATGGCCGATCACAACTTCCCAACCAGAGGATTTATTGATCAGTCAGCTGCCAGATCTTTAGGTAAGATTCTGGGCCCATCAGCAATGGTTTTGGTTAAAGTACAACGGTTTGAAACCCGACAGGACAAGCTTACCGGAAATGTGCAGCAATATGATCCCAAGACCAAGAAAAATTTTACTGTTAAGGAATTTTATTCAAAAACAAGAGCTTTCCTAAAAGCTACTGTTCAGACTGTTGATCTTACTACGGGACGAACTTTTGCCGCACAATCATTTGAATACTCTCCTGAAAGAATAAATAAATCCACACAGGGATTTCCTGAGTTCCCATCAGACTTCCAGGTTCAGGATGTTGCTTTGAAAATGATGGCTTATGACGTGCATCGTATGTTTATTACCTGGACAGAACCCAAAACACTCTACTTTTATGATGACAAAGACTTTGGTATGAAAGCTGCCTACCAGGCCTTAAAGAGTAATGACCTTGAACAGGCATTTGCGCTTTCAAAACAAGCTATGGAAACTTGTAAAAACACCCCCGGTACCAAAGAAAAAATACTTCAACATGTGAACTACAATATGGGGATGTGCTATATGCTCCTTGGTGAATATGATAATGCTTTGGAATATTTAAGAGCAGCAGCGAAAGTAAAATCGGGAAGCATTGTTAATGACGCTATTGCAAGTACTTTGAAACAAAGAGACCTTGCTGTAGCAATGCGACAGATGGACGATAAAGCATCTATGGACGCTGATATTAGTCAACAGAATGAAGAAAAAGCAATACAGGACGAAGAAGCCAACACGCTTACAAATGCAAGTATTATTAGTTTAACAAAGAGTAAACTATCCAAAGGAATCATCATCCAGAAAATCAGGACTTCAAAATGCAGATTCGATACGTCAACCAAGGCATTGGTTGCCCTAAAAAATGCAGGCGTCAATGAGGAAGTGATCACTCAAATGATGGAATATTCTAAATAGAATTTTTGAATAAATCTTATTGTCACGTAGCTTTTTAATTAAGCCATAGAGATTTGCAATTAATATTGTAGATTTTCTATGGCTTAACTTTTTGGAATTGATGCAGGAATTTCTTTTATTCATCTATTGTTTTGTCGAATGTAATTTCCTCTTAATTTGTATCTTCGCAGTCCTGAAATAATTGATTGGTCAACCCCAAATTCAAAACATTTATGAGAAAATTTACACTACTATTACTGTCTTTTCTGACTTTGATCCTTATAGAGGCAAACGCTCAAACCCGTAAAATGGATTGGTCGGATTTGTCGAATCCTTTTCTGCAGGCAAAGTCATTGCGCAATCTGCAATGGGTTGGATCAACAGACTTCTTCTCTTATAACGGTGATACCAGAACAATTTTAAAAGGGAATATCAAAACAATACAACCAGATACGTTATTAAAGATCCAGCAACTTTCGGCTGCTGTTAAGACCATTTCTCTTCCTGAATTGAGAGCCTTGCCACAATACACATGGGTTGATAGCGACAGATTGACATTTACTTCCAATAACAAAATAGTACGTTATACAATCTCCAAGAATAGTGCAGAGGAATTGAACACTATTCCTGCCAAAGCTGAAAATATTGATATTGACCGTACCCAATACAGGGTTGCATTTACCAGAGATAACAACTTATTTGTATGTGTGAATGGAAAAGAAACTGCTCTGACACACGATACCGATAAAGGGATCGTCAATGGACAAGCAGTTCATCGCAATGAATTTGGAATTGTTAAAGGCACTTTCTGGTCTCCAAAAGGAAACCTGCTGGCTTTCTATAGAATGGATGAAACAATGGTTGCCCAGTATCCGCTGGTTGATATTGAAACACGCATATCAACAGTTGAAAATGTCCGTTATCCAATGGCCGGAGAGACAAGTCATCAGGTTACGCTTGGCGTTTACAATCCCGAAACCGGAAAGACTGTCTTTATGAAGACGGCAGGTCCCGATGATCATTATCTTACCAACATCAGCTGGGATCCTTCAGAAAAGTTTGTTTACATTGCAGAACTCAACCGAGGGCAGAATCACATGAAGTTCAATAAATACAATGCTGAAACCGGTGATTTTGTCAAAACGCTATTCGAGGAAACCAATGACCGTTATGTCGAACCTCTTACACCTGCATTATTTCTTAAAACCAAACCCAATCAGTTTATCTGGCAGAGTCAGAGAGATGGTTATACGCATCTTTATCTCTATGATACTGATGGAAATCTGATCAGTCAGTTGACAAAAGGTCCATGGGTGGTCACAGCTGTAAATGGTTTTGACCAAACTGAACGCCGTTTGTATTATACATCTACCGAGGTTAGTCCTCTTCAGCGACATCTTTTCGTGCTTGATCTGAAGACATTAAAATCATCAAAGCTCACCTCACTTCATGGAACGCATAATCCGATTGTAAGCGCTGATGGAAATTATGTACTGGATGTGCTTTCTAATACAGACCTCGCGCGCAGGTATGATCTTATCGATGGTATTAACGGAAAGCCAGTCCGCACAATACAGGAAGATGTTAATCCATGGAAAGATATTCAACGTGGCGAAACTACTTTGGGTACTTTGAAAAGCAAAGACGGTTCTGATTTATATTATAGATTGACCAAGCCGGCCGATTTAGACCCTTCAAAGAAATATCCTGTAATTTTTTATGTTTATGGTGGGCCACATTCTCAACTGGTTTCGGATACATGGATGGGTGGAGGTAACGCATGGTTTCAACTGCTTGCTGCAAAGGGTTACCTCATATTTACAATGGATAATCACGGAACTTCGAACAGGGGTTTTGCATTTGAGAGTATCATCCATCGCAATCTGGGAACTATTGAAGTAGAAGACCAAATGGTTGGCGTTGATTATCTGAAGTCATTGCCGTTTGTTGATGCAAGCCGGATGGCTGTTGACGGTTGGAGTTATGGTGGATTCATGACCATTTCACTGATGTTGAAAAGACCTGATGTCTTTAAAGTTGCAACTGCTGGCGGACCTGTAATTGACTGGAAATGGTACGAGGTAATGTATGGTGAGCGCTATATGGATACGCCTCAGGAAAATCCTGAAGGATATAGAAATGCCAGTTTGCTGAATTATGCGCAAAACCTTAAGGGACGTTTATTGATCATACACGATACAAAAGATGCTACAGTGGTTTGGCAAAACTCACTTTCGTTTATCAAGAAGTGTGTAGATAAGGGTGTACAGGTAGATTATTTTATCTACCCCGGGCACGAGCACAACGTCTCAGGGCCAGACAGAATGCATCTTTACAGGAAACTATTTCAATATTATCAGGATCATTTGTAAGTCTTATCTTTCCGGTCTTCTGAAAAACAGTTACTTTTACAACCGGAAATTGCCTCTTTAGCTCAGCGGTAGAGCAGCTCACTCGTAATGAGCAGGTCGAGGGTTCAATTCCCTTGAGAGGCTCTTTGTAAAAATAATGCCCCTGTAGATCAATGATTTACAGGGATTTTTCTTTTTTGGGGGCGGTATAGGGGGTGGTAAAAGATCAAATAGCCTAAATAAAGCACACTTAATCAGCTCCATTTGAAATTACAATTCTCTTTGGTAATAGGTGAATTTCTTTTATTAAAAAAAAAAAAAGCCTCTCACTATTTCTAGTAAGAGACCCAGTCTTGAAAGATTATTCTAAACAATAACAAAGATTTTTTACTTCTTCATTAATGCGAGGACTTCAGAAAGATTATACTTCATGTGTGATGAGCCTTCGATAAAGATAGGATTAAGTTTGCCACATGTTACATAATTGCTTATGGTCATTGGGGAAACTCCAAGCATCTCAGCAGCTTCTTTTCTTTCGATTGTAGCATTGCTCAACTTTTTCATTACATTCATTATAGGATCTAGTTTCTTCTCAATTGAGCTTTCCACCATAAGCCTGATTGTGTTGATAAGTTGTTCTCCGTTCATCTGGTGAACCATTAGTGTTTCATTTGTCTGCATAATTCTCGATTTGGTTAGAATAGCTATAAAGGTAAATAAATTGAGTTACAGTTACTGAAAAATATACCCACATTAAGCTAAGCTTCAACAAAAATATATTGGCAGAAAACCTGGCAGTTTATCTGATAAAGCAAATCTATTAAGGAAATATTCTGATGTGGTAGATTTATTGAAAAATGCGATTTGAGTATTAGAAGAATTGCTCGTATTTCTGACCGAAGTATCAATACAGTAATAAAAATAAAAAAAATAATTGTAGACGTACATTAACCTTTTTTGAACTATTCGTTTTCTTAAATAAACTGTCCAACGATTTATCTATTGTAGAAAGTAAAACACTTCTTTAATCTAAATTATTTAATGATATTGCTTTTAGCTTATTTCTTAAAATGAAGTGAAAAGGTGACCATTTAAATAGTAATTGCTACTTCAATAAAAAATAAATGTACAGTTCATCCAAAAAAAGGGGGGGTTCATACAATAAGTCGGAGGACTACTTGACTTTTCCCAATAATATGTTATAAATTTACCGTACACCAAGCATAAAAAATAATTGAATTTTTTTAAACCATTTTGAATAATGAGACTTCATCTTAAACTAACAAACAGTAAAACAATTATTCCTTTTGATCATTTTTCAAATATCATTGGGGCAGTTCATAAATGGATCGGTAAAAATGAAATTCATGACACTCTTTCTCTTTATTCTCTTTCAAGGTTAAAAGGTTCAAAAGTAGTTACTGATGGATTTCTATTCGAAAATGACCCCACATTTTTTATTAGTTCATTTGATAATTCTCTAATTAAGAAAATAATCGACGGGGTAAATCAGAGTCCTGATGTGGCATATGGAATGACTGTTAAAGAGTTAGTCATACAACCTGATCCTGATTTCTCTCAGCAAGAACGTTTTTTTCTTGCAAGTCCTGTACTTATAAAAAGGACATTAGGTAAAAACGTAAAACATTTTACGATAAATGACCTTGAATCTGATGCTTTACTTATCGAAACAATGCAAAACAAATTTAACCATGCAGGATTAAATGGCACTGAATTATCAATCAAGTTTGATCGTAACTACCCAACACCTAAGATAAGGGTAGTTACATATAAAGGAATCATGAATAAAGTGTCCTCCTGTCCTATTCTGATGGAAGGAAGTCCGGCTGCAAAAGCATTTGCCTGGAATGTAGGTATCGGAAATTCTACAGGAATTGGGTTTGGTTCATTAATATAAATCATACGATTTAATATTAAAAATGTTAGTAATCTGATTATAATGATATTAATATGTATATAGTGAAATATTCAGGTCCATTTGGTTTCATTAAACCATGGACTTCAGTTAGGGACAGTAAAACATACAGTCAACAGTTTCTTACCCCATCTATTATTGAGGGGATAAGACAGAAACTGGAGGTAAGTCAGATATATCGACACAAATTAAAATACCAGTCTATTTCTGTACAACAGGAACAGGTTCAAAGCAGGGGATGGGAACTCAAAAAGGCTCAAGAAAGAATGGTCCGTGGACAATCAATTCTAGAAAGAGGTATAATGTTAAATCCTACACTCCTTTTAGGCTTCAACACAAAACTGGATGCTGAAGCAGCTTCATTACAGCATATTTGTCTTTGTAGAAATGAAGATATCCTTCTCCCATTTGAGGAAATTGATGAGATGACTGAAGAAGAATTTAGCATACTTGATGGGTTTGAATTAAGATTTGGAGAATCTGAAGCTTCTTTTTTAGTTGGTTATAACCGTTTTGATGAAAATAAACCAATGTATGGTTGGATTGAATATAGTGGCAACTCTATTCTCACTTTATAATGGATAAATTTATCAATATATTTGGGAAACATGAAAATTCAGGTGGCTTACCATTGGTAGATCACTTGTTTGATGTTGCTACTATTGCAAAAAAAGTCGCTCGTAATATAGGTTTGGATGAGGAGATTGCATATCGTGGTGCTATTATGCATGATATAGGGAAAGTCAGTCCATTATTTCAACAAACCCTTAAAAATGGGTATTTAAGAAAACCTGGCTTTATATTTCGCCATGAAATAGCTTCTCTTTTTTTTATAAACCAATTGGATGAAAGTGAGAGACCACTAATAATAGATATGATTGCTGCTCACCATAAGTCAGTCTATAATGACATTCGTAAATTGGGATTGCTTGATTTAGAACAGGAAATGGAAGATAGTTTCGAAATACATGCTAAACATTTTGAAACCTGGAGTAAAGATGCAATCGAAATTCTAAACTATTTAGGGGTTAAAACTTCCCAAAAAATCACACTTGAGGAAGCAAGATTAAGCTATGAAAATGCCGTAGATCATTGCTCAATGAATAGATTAGGATGTTCCAAATGGAAAGGGATACTAATCAGTGCAGATTATCTAGCATCTGGAATAGAAGGAAGTAAAGAAAATGTCTTGACGGATAATCTTTTTGCAATACCCGACCTTTCCTTTTATAACAGAAGTAACCCATTATTTCCTCTTTCCCAAATTATAGTTAAGAGCAATAAGAAGCATACAATAGTTACAGCGCCAACAGGGGCTGGAAAAACCGATTTTCTGATTCGTAGATGTACAGGGAGAGTCTTTTATACACTTCCATTCCAAGCATCCATTAATGCAATGTATGAAAGGATATGTGAAGATTTAAGCGATAAAGATATTGATATCCGAGTATTGCATGCTGCATCAGCTCTTATCATTGAAGATAAGAAAATCGAAGAAAAAATTCTTCAGCGTCATATTGGTGCATCAATCAAAGTATTGACTCCTCATCAAATATCTTCTATTGTATTTGGGACAAAAGGATTTGAAGCTATGGCGGTTGACTTACAAGATTGTGATGTTATTTTAGATGAGATTCACACATATTCAGGTATTTCTCAATCGATTGTTTTAAAAATAGTGGAAATACTACAGGCTTTGAATTGTCGAATACATATCGGAACGGCCACAATGCCAACGGTACTTTATAACCATTTATTAGAACTAATGAATGGTAAAGAGAATGTGTATGAGGTTTTTTTAAATCAAGAAACCCTCGACACTTTTAACCGACATATTATTCATAAATTGGAAAATATGGACGAGATAGATCCGATAATTAAAAGTGCGATAAGGGATAATCAAAAAATATTAATTGTCTGTAACCAAGTAAAAAGGGCACAAAATTTATTTTTAAAATTACAAGAAGAGTATGCAGCTACTCCAATAATGCTTATTCACAGTCGATTTAAACGCGGTGAAAGGATAGAATTGGAATCTCAGTTAAAAAACGAATATAATAAATCTGAAAGGGCCTGTATTGTTGTATCAACTCAAGTTGTTGAGGTTAGCTTGGATATAAGTTTCGATTTAATGATTACAGAATGTGCACCTCTCGATTCGCTTATTCAACGTTTTGGAAGGATTAATCGGGTACGAACATTATCTACCATCGGAAAATATAAAGATATTTACATTATTGCCCCTTCATCTGATTCTCGATCAGCTCTACCGTATGACTTGGAGATACTTAAACGAAGTTATAATATTCTACCATCAGGAAAACTTTTATATGAACAACAAATACAGAGTATGCTTAATAGCGTTTACCCGGAAATTGTATTTACTGATATTGATATGAATGCAGTTTTTAAGGAAGGCAAATGGAGAATAAAAGAGCTCTGCCATAATCCAAAGTCCGCATTACTTGAAATAATGGATATTGAATCTGCAGTATGCATCGTTGAAAAAGACGAAATTGAATATATACATTCCACTTTCATAGAACGAACAAAAATGGAAATTCCTGTTAGTTTTCGTTCTATTGCCTTCAAACAGTTATACCAGTTAAAAGAAGGCATGAGGCCATTTGTTGTACCAGATATGGCTTATACTTCACAAGCTGGTTTAAAAGCTGAGTTAGTTAAGTCCTCAAATTATAATCGTATATAACAAGTTATCTAAACCATTAAAAATGATAGCAGCAAATATTGGCAGAAAGTTTCTTAAAGCTTTTAATACAAAATACAATACCCACTATAAAGCTAAAGAATTTTTTATTGAAAAATACCTTCCTGTCTTCTTTGATCATCCAAAGTATATGATGACAGGTGGAAATTCACCGCTTGAAAATCCTAAGATACAATGGAAGTCTGGTAAATATCCTAATCAGGAAGAACGTAAAAGTAGAATATCTAAAACAATCGCCAAAATTGAAACATCTCAACCTGATGCCAGCATAGCTATAGGATATCCATCGCTTGATCTTATTGCAACTACTTCTGGTCAGATTACAAACCTTTCTTTACCACTAAACGAAGATGATGTATATTATTCATGGATTGGAAGTGGTTTAGGAGTAGGTGTTCAAGGAGCACTTTGTGTACTCTTTGAAGATGAGGATATACTTCTAGACTTGTATGATGGATGGAATATTTATCGTTCATTCTTAAACAATCTCCCTCAATTAAGGGGAAATCAGATTAATACTTGGAACGGGCAGTGGTTAGCCCATCGATATGATAATCTGAGTTATTATCCAGAAGATCCAACTGCAAATCTCAATCCATTTGAAGTGAAAGATGGAATAATGGAAATTAAAACACAAAGTTGGGTAATTATATTGGCTCGATTAGCACGTCAACTCAACAACCCACAGCTTATGGGCTATGTGTACAATCTTGGACAGACAAATACTACTTTGGGGTTTATTCCATTCCTTTTACCGAAAATAAGGAAACCATTTGAACTCTATAAGAAAATATTCGGCGAAAGTGATTATACAGAACGGTACAAACAATTAGAGACATTGTTCGGAACAGCTCATGGATTCACGAAAATCTGTCAGTTAGGAGTTATTGGAATTGAAGCACTCGAGCCTAAGGGGTTAAAAGAGATGGTGCTTAATGCTAAGACACCAACAAATTATGAAGATAAGACAAAAGAATTAACTTATAACATTTACCAAATCTGGATATTAGCTATGTTAAACAATGACACACTTTGGAACCATGCACAACAAATAGCGTTAGATTTTCATTTCTATGCTTCAGGTGCAGAAAATGCAAAAAAAGATCGATCTAACAATCTTAAGATCTTATTGGCATCTATGAATAAGAAACAATTTATCGAGAACCTTATCCCAATTGTTGAAGAAACGGTTGAAAAGGGAAAATTTGAAGAGATTGCAAAACTTATTAATGTAATGCCCTCAGACAATGTTCCTTATTTTTTGACACTCATTCGTTTTCAATTCGCTGTACAAAACAAGTAACCTTTAAATCCCAAAATAATGAAACCTTACATTTACATTCGTGCATTGAAACATGCAGAGCATACTGTTTTTTGCGTTCAAGATGGCCAAAAAACATATTATGACAATCAATTTAATCGTGTTGTAGCTTTTTCAAGTGGTCAACAAGTTAAACGTTCAATACTTGATACCTTAACTTCAGGGTTAAATGTACAGATGGCTCCTATCACATTTAACTACAATATCACAAATAAGAAAGAGCTTGAGAATAAGGAACCTTGGTCACCATGCGACCCATCATATATTGATCAACTTATTGGTGGGTGGATGAGAGCTGGTGATGGCGTAATTCTAAAAAGAAGGAGTCCTTTATCGATTTCAGCAATGAGGCCACTACACCCTTTACTTGCAGGAGTGAACAAAGAAAATTTGACTTTTGATAGAAGTGACAAACCTGATCGTCATCCTGTAATTGTTAGATTAGCTGGTAGAGAAAAACCATTATCCGAAGAGGAAATTGAAGACTTTTTAGTTAGCAACAACCGTACCCTTACTCGTAGAAACTGGATTCCAGAAAATTCTAGAACAAGTGGATTGTTTGTTTATGATATTGCGATAGATCTTAGGTCCCTTTTCTGTGTTTCCTTAAACCAACATGAGCCCGAACTTTCGAAAGAGATTATTGATAAGTTAAAGAAAAATGGGTGGATTGAATCAGAAAACACTTTTGGTAAATGCCTTGTACTTCCAAAATTGGAGAGAGAGTTAGCAATACCAGCTATTGCAAACGCATTGCTGAATTGGCGGATTACATCTAACCAAGCTCGAACATTTAGTTTAATGGAGACTTTGGCAGTAGCAATAAGTGATAATGCTAACCAAGTAGCTGGAGCTATACGTTCAAAATTATCTGAAGAAGGAGAAAAATATAAAGCAAAACCAATAATCGATGAAACTACTGGTGCCGAGGTATTTGTTACATTACCATGTTCTAGTTATATCGTAACAGTAAACGAAAGTGCTGATGCACTTGAAGATGCCGAACAAAGATTGATTACACTTATGAAGGCCTTTGATTATGAAAATCAAAATTAAGATTTGATTAATTAATTATCTTATTTATTTGATCCTGATTTGTTTTCAGGTCATGGTTCTAAATTCATTTTAAAAAAAGTTTACTTTTATTGGTAACTCCATTTTCTGTTATTTAAAATAATTCTAGTTCATTGACATTATGAAATTGAGACATTTAAGATTGTTGTCGATCTCTCAGTAAAAATGCATTCTGATAGATCGACATTATCTGAAGTTAATAATGCTTATTTTGTTTAGGCTAATAAGCTGAAGATGAATTTGTATTCATGTGTTTTCTGATGGCTTTTAATCGCACCATACTGGAATTGAAACCCGGAAAACGATGCTTTCCAAACCTACAATGAAAACTTTTAATCGCACCATACTGGAATTGAAACTTCATAACGATCATGCCTGTAACAGGCTCAAATTCCCTTTTAATCGCACCATACTGGAATTGAAACAAATAACCCCCATTAGGAGCCTTCGGATTAATAATCCAACTTTTTGCACCAAAGTGGAATTGAAATTTTACTGCCAGCTTGTTTGAGCTTGTTGGATCTGAGTAAATGTCTGTACCGTTCTGGAATTGAAATTCAAAAGAATAATGAACATCAGCAGTGAATTCCCAGGACTTCTATATGAACAATGCTGGAATTGAAATATGGCACAGGCTCAAATTGATTTGGTCGCTCAAAACTTCTAATAGTACCAAATTGGAATTGAAATGCCTGAATCATATTTGCACCTGTTCCCAGAATCCACCTCTAATCGTACTAAACTGGAATTGAAATGAGGCAGGTGGAGATCCGATATGTCCTGATTGTTTCTTCTAATCGTACCATACTGGAATTGAAATTATACCCATATGAAGTTATCCGCGTTTCCGGTTAAACTTCTAATCGTACCATACTGGAATTGAAATAGAAAATAGATGCCTACAAGTGCGATCATAGCGATGGACTTATAATCGTACCATACTGGAATTGAAATGACGGCTATACAATGCCAAATGATACGAACCACGCACTTCTAATCGTACCATACTGGAATTGAAATTCAACAACCTTATACCATCTACCTGGTATCAATACATTCTAATCGTACCAAACTGGAATTGAAATTCGAGGAAGACCCGCACCAGGCGGCAAATTCGGGTCACTTCTAATCGCACCTTACTGGAATTGAAACCATGAAAAGCACTTTGCAATATTTTTTGCCGGAGTAACTTATAATCGCACCATACTGGAATTGAAACCAGAAAAAAGAGCTTGCATACCTGCTCTATATGACTTATAATCGCACCATACTGGAATTGAAAAAACCACCCGTCATCCTTGTACTTTCCCTTTGCCCTTCAAATCGTACCTTTCTGGAATTGAAATGAGTTATTTATTGAGAAAAAAGCGTTGCAAGGAGCTTCTAATCGAACCATATTGGAATTGAAATATCCCACCTGCAACGACAAGAGCACCTGTTGTTGGACTTTCTAATCGTACCATAATGGAATTGAAATATTGGAAACTCCACTCCAGCTGCTAGTGTTCCGGCACTTCTAATCGTACCATACTGGAATTGAAATTCATAAGTAATAACACCTTTACCATTAACTAAACTCCATTTTAATCGTATCATACTGGAATTGAAATAAGGCACAAGTAGATTTAATCAATGCTGGTAAAACTGCTAATCGCATCATAATGGAATTGAAATAAGTGATTCATCAGTTCGGCTAGTGTCGCACCTGACTTCTAATCGCACCATTTTGGAATATAAATAAACCACTTGAAATAATTTCGAGAATTGCCTCAAACTTCTAAACGAACCATATTGGAATTGAAAAAAGAAAGTCCCACCTGCATTTTTAGTAAAAAGTCCTATACTATCTGAACCATATTGGAATTGAAATCCCGTTGCTTTGTTTGCAGCCACACGAAGAAGGTTCCCGCTTCTAATTGGACCATAATGGAATTGAAATAACCAACGCGCGATCTCAGTAACTTCAAATTTCCTTCTTCAAATCTTACCATACTGGAATTGAAATGTGAATATCACTCAGCCTTACAATTTTCTGAAGAGGACTTTTATTTGCACCATTCTGGAATTGAAATAAAAAAGTTCCACCCGCTTTTTTGGTAAAAAATCCATACTCAACTGAACCATATTGGAATTGAAATCAGAAAGTGCCATTATAAGCTGCATGTTGAGCTGGTGTCTTCTAATTGCACCATAATGGAATTGAAATTCATCATCATTCTGGTTATGCATTCCATCTCCACTTTCTAATCGTACTATGCTGGAATTGAAATTTTACTATTCAGGCAGAACAAAAAACTGCTAGTAACTTCTAATCGTACCACACTGGAATTGAAATGAAATAGTAAAAGTCCGGGTCTTCAAAATACTTTTGCTTTTAATCGCACCATATTGGAATTGAAATGTTGAAAAGGCTGCTATTTTGGGTATTGCTTCGGGACTTCTAATCGCACTATACTGGAATTGAAACTGTATATTGGAATACGCT
>Ga0209748_1000329_pt1 | contig 26168 bp, 33 predicted proteins | sample BarGraIncu00421A_FD_185490 | JGI IMG/M metagenome (GOLD analysis project Ga0209748, IMG submission 185490) | Arctic peat soil microbial communities from Barrow, Alaska - Barrow Graham LP Incubations 004-21A (SPAdes) (version 2) | ecosystem: Environmental > Terrestrial > Soil > Wetlands > Peat... | reverse complement strand
TGGAAAGTCCCGCAACAGCCGCACCGAAAGTAATGACTTTTTCAATATATAAGGTTGCGATGGCGATGGACGTGCCACATCCCGGTATCAACCCAGCAAAAGCTGCCACTATTGGCTCTAAGAAGCGAATATGACCGAAAAGTCCGGTTAGAAATCCAGTTCCATAGGTGTCTTGGACGAAATTGAAAAGGGCTAAAGTCACGAAAACGATTAATATTACACGTATTGTGTGCTTGATAGCGTGGAGTATCTCCCCTTTTGTGCCCTCGTGGTGTGGATGTTGGGCACAACAAAATTCGATATCTTTCTCTAGTTTGGCCTTGGTGAACTTCATGCTCGGGAGGAAATCTATCAGATATCCAGCCAGTATGGCCAAAACAAGTTTTGCCAGCAATATTGGCAGGAAGGCCTTGAACCCAAGCGGTAGAAAAACATACAGAGCTTCATCGGATTTGGCGATGAGCACTGCCATTAGTGTGCCGAGACTAACGATCCCCTCTGTGAAGAAAATAGCGGTGACTACGGCGACATTACAACCTGGCAATAGGCCCAGCAGCGCTCCGACGACAGGCATGAATTTACGAGAACTTTTGAGGACATTCTCAATCTGCACGCCATATTTATGATTTAGCCAGTCAACGAGCAAAAATAGGGGCAATATTATTGCTCCTACTCTTAGGGCTGTCCAGGCGGCTTCTATAATTGGGGCAAAGTTCATGGAGTAATATTAGCCCTTCTCTCGGGTTTTTGCAATCCTACGGGCTATTTCAGCTTCGGCGCCGATGTTGGTTGGCTCGTAGTATCTTTTGCCGGCAAGTTCTGGTGGCAAGTACTCTTGTTTGACATAATGACCCTCATAATCGTGGGGATACTTATAGTCCTTACCCTTACCAAGTGATTTATCGAATTTCGTAGGAGCGTTTTGTAGGTGTTTTGGCACACCGGAGAATTTCATCTCCTGAATGTCAGCCGTTGCTTTATTTAGGGCCATGTATGAAGCGTTTGATTTCGGGGCACTGGCCAGATATGTTACGCATTGCGCCAAGTTTATTCTAGCCTCCGGCAGCCCTATCAGGTTCACGGCCTGGAAACAAGCGACGGCAAGAAGGAGGGCCATAGGCGCGGCATTGCCGATGTCTTCACTGGCGAATATGACCATACGGCGCGCAATGAACTTGGGGTCTTCACCACTTTCGAGCATTCTAGCCATCCAATATATGGCTGCATCGGGGTCGCTGCCGCGCATGGATTTGATGAAAGCCGAAATGTAGTCGTAATGTTCTTCTCCGCCTTTGTAGGCCGAAAGGATTTTTTTATTTTGGGCTTCGCGGATTGCGTCGTGACCGATAGTCCTCTTTTCTCCCGTGGTCATGGCGGCTATCTCTAGAGTGTTTAAAGCCGTGCGGACGTCACCATCTGCTAGCTTCGCGAGCTCTCTCAGGGCATCTGGGGCAATCTTGAGTCCTAGGTTGCCGAGGCCTCGTTCTTTATCTTTGAGCGCTTGTTTCGCGACTTTCTGGATGCCTTCGTCCCCCACTTTTTCGAGTTGGAATATACGTGATCGGGACTGCAAAGCGGCATTTATTTCAAACCCCGGGTTCTCGGTCGTGGCCCCGATCAGTATGATGGTACCATTCTCAATATGCGGCAGGAAACCGTCCTGCTGGGATTTGTTGAATCGATGTATTTCATCCACAAAAAGCAAGGTCTTCTGTTGATAAAGTTCCCGCCGTTCCCTAGCCTCTTTGACGACGCGGCGCAGGTCGGCAATACCGCTAGTCACCGCGCTAAACTCCTCGAAATGCGAGTTCGTCTTGCTAGCGATGATTCTAGCAATAGTTGTCTTGCCTGTTCCTGGCGGTCCCCACAGAATAATAGAAGTCAGCTTGTCAGTATCGATAAGCTGACGTAACTGCTTGCCCTCACCTACTAGATGCTCCTGACCATAGAGTTCGTCAAAGCCCCGCGGGCGCATTCTATCCGCCAACGGTCTATCGCTTGAATAAATATCTTGTTCAAAAAGATTTTGTTTTTTCATCACTTATCTATTATAGCAGCTAGGACTCTATCTTGGAGATCGGTAACGTCGAAATGATAGTTTCTTTCAAATTGTGACGAGAAAAATTCTTTTGTCATCTCTTCTTCTGTAAGTGATTTTATCAGTGCAATTAGTTTCTCCCTCCCAAACTCGTCTAGCAGGTACTTTACCATCCAATAGCCCCATGCATAGTTGCTGGCGTCCGAGTATAAGTAATATTTATCTACAACTGGTTCGTCTAAGGGGGTCGGCTTTTGCGTCCTTCGTTGTTCGGCCACCACACCAGCTAACCCCTCATTGAACCACCTAGGGTTACCGCTTTCCACCCCAGCTACGTGACGATAGAACCAATGAGACATCTCGTGTTTAACCACGGGCCAAAAGTCCTTGTTTGTATGCGGCGTCAGCTCCTCGATCATGCTTGAGTGTATAAAGTATAAACCGTCCTTTCTCGAGACAGCTCTCTCCCACCTTTCTGTTGGACGTCCAAGTAGCTTATCAAATTCTTCTCGAGAATATATGAAGCCAACCCTCGGCATAGGTATATCAGAAACCCCGAAAAATTCCTGGCACTCAGCCATGATTATATCGAGCTTTTTCTTGTCTAGTTCTTCCATTATTTCTTAATTACGTACTTCTTACCGCGGACGCCCTCGACGTATATCTTGCGCCAGGCTATAGGCCCGATCCACCAGCCAAAGATTGCCCCTGCTATTGCTAGTGGAATGTAAAAGAATAACAGGAACGCTATTACTGCACCGGCCATCAGAAATGCAATCCCTGCGACCAACGCTCCCAAGAATATCCCCGTGATCACCCAGAGTATTTGATATATCAACTTTTTCATGTAGTTCTCCTCTCATACATAATACAGCACATTGTTACGAAGGCAAAACATTGACTTTTACCTAGGTAAGTGATATAGTATCGCCATTCAACACACCACTGCTACAGAGGGGAGTAGAAGTGAGGATATTCGATAGTGGTATGCCGCCAGGCTTCGAGGCCATCCCGATGATGATTAGTCAGGAGTACAGGGTTCGTGACATCGTCGTGGTCATAGCTACAGAAGAGCAGGGCGCCATCACCTACATCGATGCCGACCCCTCGTCGGATGAGGGTACGGCTATCGATATCAGGGGCATCCCTGGCACCTTTGCTCCTAGCGAGATCCGTCTCGTCCAACGACGACTCGTCTAGAGCCACGCTCTACTGGGCACAATACGCCCCCGTTCCAGATCCCTCTGGCGCGGGGGCGGCTTCATTTATATATTTAGCTTTCTGGCCCTTTTTATCTGCGGCAGTTCATTAATTTCTCTGCCTGCTAGTGAGTTACCATCGAATGATTGGATGATTTTCACTTCTTCTATGTCTATGTTTACGCGGCTCGTTGACGCTAGTACTAGTCCAGGTTCACGAGTCTCCCCTTTTGCTGGGCCGCCAGTGATGAAGCATTTCCGTGCGTCCATGATGATTAGGTCTGGCTGGTAGATAGTGTTCATCTCGGCTACTTTCTCGGCCACATGTCCCATATGGAAGGCTATTCTCTCTGTCGGTTTCATGAAGCCGATGATGATCTTCAGTGCTCCAGTGAAATCGGCGATGAAGTGTGTCTTGCAGCATGGTAGCAGGATAATCTTGTCTACCTCATCCATGATTTTAGGCACGGATACCCTCTTCAGATGTTCCCCTTTTGGGATGCTTTTTAGCACCCATTGGTGGTCATCAAATATGTATATCTCTGGTGGCCTCTTCGACTTCTCGAGATCATATACGCAGGCCTCACGGAGTGTTTTCTTGGTAGAGATAGAGTGATTCTTGATGGTGAATGTGGAGCTCTCGCCCACTATTACTCTGGCCGCGCCAGTCTCATATACCAGCTCCACTGCGGCTGCTAGGAAATCTGGGGCCGTAGATGCCGGTGATACGTCAGCGGTATTGTAGTTTGGCTTGATGAGAACGGTGTCACCTTTCTGTATGAATTTTTCAAAACCACCAAGCGCGGCAACTACTTTAGTGATTGTCTCTTTGATATTCTTGTTGGCCTTTATCTTTGCGACTTTGCTCATGGTTGCTCCTATGAGTATAATTCTACTCCTGTATGCTATCCCAAGCAAAGCCGTTGCCGAAGTGGCCATTCCTGGCCGTTTCGAGATAGATAGGTCTCTTTAGATCGAGGAACCGGATGATACCCTGTGGTGTGAGGTCATATTCCCTTGTTTCGAGCAGATTAATTTCCTTTTGTGCGTCTATGATGGCGATGGCCATCACTGGTCTAGCGACACCGATACTATAGGCTAGTTTTACCAATACTTCGTGGCAATGGAGCTTGTGCAGATAATCTACAGCAACCCGGCGAGCCATATAGGCGGCCGAACGATCGACTTTCGTAGCGTCCTTGCCACTGTAGCAGCCGCCGCCTATCGGGATCTGCGGGCCGTAGTTATCGACGGCGAGCTTACGGCCAGTGAGACCGGTATCAGCAGCGAAACCACCTTGGACAAATTCACCAGTTGGATTGATGTAAATGTGTTTCGGATGTAGTGTTTCGGCTAGTTTCTTGAGTGGTGCGAATTCGGCACCTGGGGCATGCTGGGCGCTTATGACGACCGTATCTATCTCTCCGCTCTCGTTCAGAGTCACCTGGCTTTTGGCATCCGGGCCAAAATCTGCTGGCAACTCGCGTATTAGTTTGCGGGCTAGATATAGCTCCTGCGGGATCATAGCCTCATTCTCGTCACAAGCATATCCAATCATGATTCCTTGGTCTCCCGCTCCGCCGGTATCTACGCCCATGGCAATATCTTGGCTCTGATGGGCAATATTCACATGTATCACAGGATAGTCTGTATAGCCGATAGCTGAATAAATCTTTTGTACAAGATTTTCAATTTCTACTTTGCCTTTTGATGTCACTTCTCCGGTAATGTAGATATGCCCGTGTCCACCCATGCTCTCTACTGCTACCCTGCTATCTGGGTCCTTGGCTAAGTATGCGTCCAATATGCCATCGGAGATCTGGTCACAGATCTTATCTGGGTGCCCTGCGCTTACGTATTCCGCTGTCCTAATTTGATTCATATAGTTTCCTTTCTTTTAGCAATCAAAAAATCCCTTCCACATAGAAGAGATAAGTTCGACCTTTCCGTATAGGACTTATCGCTCCACTCTCGTGGCTAGCATTAGCACCCTTGGTTCTTGGGTTGCTGGCAGATCATTGGGCTAGTTCCCTACCTGCGCTCTTGATATATTCGATTGTTGTCTAATGATACAATATTCTTCCCAAAATCACAACAGCCCCAATCCCAAAGGTTCGAAAGCTGTTGCTCCTACCTGGAATCGGGGCCGAACGAACTACGCGAGATCACACCCTTTGTGGGGGTGCGAAAAGTGGTAGTCATTGTGGGTGACCCACCTCTCTACTGCTTCTTGGCCATCTCCAGAGGAGATGACTAGGATGATTGTACCACCAGTTGGCTGTATCTCTTCGTTAGCCTTGTCGGCTAGCTCTGGGATGCCTTCTAGGTCGGTACTCTTTCGAACGCGGTAGCGGTCTTGCTCTGAGAGTTTGACCTGTTCGTTGCTGTCTAGGAAGACGGCGTTGAACAGGCCATTGTCAGGTAGCGAGCATAGCACCACCGCTGGTCGAGCCATTTGAAGCACGAGATTGTGGTCGTAGATAGGATGAAAAGGTACAGCCGTGCCGTTCACTTGTAGCAGGGGTTCTTGCGGCATAGCATCCACTTCCTTTCGGGTCGCGGCACCTGTTAAGTGTGCCTAGTGGTATAACAAAGGAAATTATATACCATAGTTTACCTTTGTCAAGGTATTTAAAGCGAAGCGCCCACGACGGGCGCTTCTGTGAAGCACTCTTTGTGGGCGTGGTAGTTAAGTGGACGCGCGAGCGTCCTGGGATTCGGCTGTGCCGACGTAGCGGGGGTTGTGGAGGTGCGTGCCTTCTGCGGCAGATTCGTATATGTCCTCGCCGACGTCGATGTAGAACTCACAGTGTTTGTCGTCAACTTCCGCGTCGACCAGAAGACGGTAGCCGCATTTCTCGGGCTTCCACACTACCATGACGAGCGGAACTGAAACGATCATGCGATTTCTTCGCCCCGGCCCGAGAGCCGAAATGAAGATGAGAGTGATGAGTCCCAACAAGACATAGAACCCAGTGCCGGCACCATCAAATGCGGCCATGTGCCCTCCTCTGAGTCTGGACCGATACGGGTTTGGACAGATTATATACCTGTAGATAGGCAATAAACAAGTAGAATGCAAAGCGCCCAGATTCAGGCGCTTTTTAGTGCTTGTTCTGGACGTTGTGGTGGCGGCTACGCGATTGCAAACTCGTTTGTTTCGCGGGCCTCCCGTATTGTTCTGCACGAGGTCAGTGCTTCCATGAGCTCGCGCTCGGCCTCATCCGAGAGAATCAGCGAATCCCGCTTCTCCGCGTAGTCGATTCGGTTGTAGTAGACGCAGGTGATGTCGTCGAGCAGATCCTTCTTGGGGTCATAGTTCGGAAGCATAAGCTTCCGGCCCCAGGTGATGATCTGGACGAGCTGTGTGTCGGTGAGCGGCCTGGTGTCGACGTGGACATGATCCGAACGGATCGTGATGGTGCGGTCAGAATTCAACCGAACCTTGATGCGGTTGCCGAATGTGGTGAACCTGATGTGGTCCATTTCCCTGTCCCCTCGATTGTTGTCCGCTAACGCCGGTTTGACCGAACCTCGGTGTTGATGCCGATGGGCGCTGAGCCGAACAACCCTGCGAACACTGCCAGCATGCCGGCGATACCCCTACGAAATTTGTGGGGCTCGGTCTCTAGCGGCTTGTGGCTCCGCTTCGTCACCTTCTTGGGGCGGACGTTGCGGGCGTTCTGCTTGCAGCGGACTTGTTCTTTCGTCATGAATCCCCCATTCATGGTTGTGTAGTGGTACTACGAATAGTCGAGCGAAATAATACCATGTTCGCTCGACTTTGTCTATATTTTGACTATCGGTTAGGCAGAAGTTGGGACTTGAACGCCCTTTGGCTTTTTATCCCTCTTCGGCTTCTTCACTTGTTTTTTTGAGTCCCTACCCTTTGCCATATCGTCCTCCTTTTAGTCGTAATTAGTTATTTTTACTTAGTAATTTACTCCTGGTCTTGCTCCCCAGGAGTCTTCGGTTTATCCCAAGTAGCCCATTTGCATTCTGGATAACGTGAGCAGCCCCAGAATTTATTGCCGCGTTTCGTCTTGCGTTCTACGATATCTCCGGTTTGGCATTCTGGGCATTTGCCGAGAGATTTCTGCGGCAGCGGTTTGGCATTCTTGCAATCCGGGAAGCCGGTACAGGCCAGGAATTCACCAAATCTGCCGGTCTTGATGACCATTGGTTTGCCACATTTCTCGCAGACTTCTTCGGTCGCACGGTCGGTATTCACCTTCTCGACGTTGGTCTGGGCCCTATCCAGATCTTCTTTAAATGGCTCCCAGAATTCTTTCATTACAAGCACCCAGTCCATTTTGCCTTCTGCTATTTCGTCGAGCTCTTTCTCCATGTTGGCAGTAAAGTCGACGCTGACTACAAATGGGAAATGATCACGGAGCATATCAGTAACCACAAACGCGATGTCTTCTGGGTAGAATTTACGTTGTTCTAGGCGAACGTATCCCCTATCTTGGATAGTCGAGATAGTTGGCGCGTATGTAGACGGACGACCAATACCGTTTTCCTCTAGCGTCTTGATGAGAGATGCCTCGGTATATCTGGCAGGTGGCTCGGTAAACTTCTGGTCGCTATTCACTTTTTTCATATCGCATTTACTGCCTTCTACTATATTTGGTAGTTGGAATTCGGCCGCTTCCTCAGTCTGGCTGTCATCACCCTCTAGATAGACCGACATAAAACCGGCAAACTTGATAGTACGACCACTGGCTCGAAGCGTGTATGCTGAGGCTGCGATATCGACACTAGTTTGCGCATAAATTGCATCAGCCATTTGGGACGCAACCGTGCGTTTCCAGATGAGTTCGTAGAGTTTGTATTGTTCTGGGCTTAGGTAACCTTTGATGCTCTCTGGTGTGTAGTTTACGCTGGTTGGACGGATGGCCTCATGGGCTTCCTGAGCTGACTTGGATTTCTTGTATAATCTAGGGTTCTTGGGTAAAAACTCTGAACTAATTTTTTGTTCAATGTAGGATCGAATCTCGCCTAGTGCTTGGCTAGACAGATTCACAGCGTCGGTACGCATATAGGTAATAAGTCCAGCCGAGCCGCCACCGACGTCGATACCTTCATAGAGTTGTTGGGCGATGGCCATAGTGCGTTTGGAACTGTACCGCAGTTTGCGGGCAGCTTCCTGTTGCAATGTAGATGTAGTAAATGGTGCCGCGGGGCTGCGTTTCACATCCTTGGTATCTACTTTGCTTACTATATAATCTGATTTCTCCAGGTCAGAGACTATGCCATCGGCTGTCTTCTTGTCGCCTATCTCGATAACCTTGCCATCCTTCTTGGCTAGTCTAGCGTTGAATTCATGTTTGTCATTCAGTAGGTCTGCAGATATTTCCCAGTATTCTACTGGTTTGAAGTCCAATATCTCACGTTCGCGATCGACGATCAGCTTCACAGCGACAGATTGGACTCGACCGGCAGAAAGACCCTTACGGATCTTGCGCCAAAGCAAAGGACTTAGATTGTAGCCGACTAGACGGTCAAGTATGCGACGTGCCTGTTGTGCATCAACGAGATCATCATTAATCTTACGCGGATGCTTGCTGGCAAAAACCACAGCATCTTTAGTAATCTCATGGAATTCTATGCGATCATAATCTTTGTCTTTCAGCCCCAGCGCCTCTTTGAGATGCCAAGAAATGGCCTCACCTTCGCGGTCAGGGTCAGTGGCCAGCAATACTAGGTCAGCAGTTTTGGCAGCCGCCTTCAGACTAGCGAGAGTCTTTTTGGCCTTTATAGGTACGACATATTCTGGAGCAAAACCGTTCTCGATGTCTATGCCCACTTTGCTTTTTGGCAAATCACGGACATGACCAAATGAGGCCATTACTTTATATCCTGGCCCCAGGTATTTCTCGATTGTTTTGCCCTTGGCGGGCGATTCTACGATTACTAGCTTCATAACTAAGGTTTAATGGTATAGAAGTAACGTATGGTTGTCAATTGTTCAGCCGGAATGTCATATTCCCCAGATGTTTTATCTTACCACCAACTTCCATAATTGTGAGAGTTGAGCTGACGGTTGCGTGACTGAGACCTGTGACGTGGATAATCTCGTCGATGTGCTTCGGCTCAAGTCGCAGTATATCTATAATAGTACGTTCGTCATCGGTTGCGCCCGCTATCTTGCGGAAACTGGTCGCTACCTCTGGGTGTGCGATGCCGAATTCGTCAAATATGTCTTGCACTGAGGTGATGGGATGCGCCCCCATCTTGATAAGTGAGTTTGTCCCGAAACTGTTCAAGTTAAATATGCTACCAGGTACAGCGAAGACTTCCCTATTCTGTTCTAGGGCAGATCTAGCTGTGATGAGAGAACCGGAGCCCTCGGCTGCCTCTGTAACCACCAGCCCCTGGCAGAGACCGCTAATAATGCGGTTGCGTGCCGGAAATGTATATGCGGCTGGATGCACACCACATGGATATTCAGAGATTATGGCGCCGTGCTCCAGTATCTCTTTGGCGAGGCCGAGATTCGTACTCGGATATACCATATCTACGCCGTTACCTAGTACGGCCACTGTGGTGCCACCCTCGTCTATAGTAGCCTTGTGAGCCACAGCGTCTATGCCTAGGGCCAGACCACTGACCACTACTACCCCATTGGCCGCTAGGTCGGCCGCAATCTTCTCGGTGGTCTGTATACCATAATCTGTCATATTACGGCTGCCAACTACGCCTATCATCATCTGTTCCCAGTTTACCTCGCCCCGTACATATAGAAGAAATGGTGGATCTGCAATCTCTCTCAGTTGACTTGGGAAGGCAGGATCAAATATAAATAGCGGTTTGACATCTCGTTTATCGAGCTCAGCAATCACGTCTTCTGGATCATAAGTGTCCCGGGATTTTACTATTTCCTGAATGCATTTGGGGCTCAGATGCAGTTTCTTCAGCTCGTTCTCAGTTGCGTGGAATATAGTCTCAATAGACTCGCTCAGAGCATATATTTCACCAAATAAAACTGCCGTAAAGCTCGGGTTTTTGCCCAATGTGAGCCATAATTTGTGCTTAGTAAGAAGTTTATCCACAATCCCTCCAAAAAATGCTTGACAAAATACACTATTGGTGCTAAAATAATATGTCAACCTAAATATAGGTGGACGTTTGACAGATAAGTTTCACGGAGCAATTGTTGCTGCGAGTGCCCTATCAATGAGTAATGCCTTAGACACCCTCCTTTAAGCTTACTTGTTGGTAGGGTTCTCCCTGCAACCGCCAGCCAATTAATTTTGGGCTAGGTCAAGTTTTCGGACAGTGTTGCTATCCCGGGAGAACTTTGAAACAAAGTAAGAGAGTCGCTTTCGCGGCTCTTTTACTTTATATGATATATTTATTGCCTACAAGTAGACAAAATAAATAAAGAAAGGACCCGTCTGTGAAAGCGCGGTTCCAATCTTGGAATCGTCTTCCCTTGACGGGTCGTGTGTCAGTCCCAGTTGCCGAGGTTTCCGCCACGTGTAACGAAGCACTTCGGACAGATGGGATTCGGAGGAAGAGTCACGCTCCTAGTACCTTGATCTGCCGAGGCCTGAAATGACTCGTGGCAGAAAATGCATTCCTGCGTGACCACCGGGACAGATGCCGTCGGCTGGTACAGCTCGAGAATCGAGAGATCGAAGTCTTCACCAAGGACTTGCTTGATCCAGAAATCCGGGAAAGTGGCCCCCTGGCCCTTACCTCGATAGCTACCTGCTAGGCTGTAGGCCAACTTGACGACAGCGGTCTGGAGGTCGGTGTAGCTCGAGAGAACCTCAGCGATCTCTTCGCCTAAAAGGCCGAGACCGTGTGCTGCTCTCCTATGTAGTCCGATGCTCCCGATACCTCTCTCTCCATTGCTTTCATGGATCGCTTGTAGAGTCTTACGTTCGCGTTCGCTCGCATAGCGAACCTCTGTAAGAGCACGACTAGCACGCATGCTGTTCACCTCCCTGTGCGTGACGCTGATCGTAGAGCTTAGTGCAGGCTGTTGGTGCAGTATGGCCAAAGACGTTGCGGCCACAGTTGATGCAGTAACCATCACCGTCTGGGACACAGTAGTTTGGATTGTCCTCTGGACAAGTAGGTCAACTGCTCTTGCAGCTGTCATCCTCGCACTCCATATTGCAGGATCCGTTTGGGTTACACATGTGCTCACTCCCAGTTCTTGGGTGCGAACTCAGAATGATCCTTCAGAACACGAACCTTGGCATCCTCCGAGAGGACCTTGCCCTTGTGCCCGCAAACCTCGCAAGGAATCTCGTAGGAGAAGCCGACATCACCGACATTGTAGCCTCTCCCCTCACACGCCGGATCTGGTATGTAGTCATCCAGCGTGATGAGCCCCAGCGCGAAGAGCTTGCGCTCTTCATGGGGCAGCCACGTCGGAACGTGGCCGGAGAGGGCCAGCTCGAGAGCTGCATCAGACAGATCCATGAGCTGGTAGTACTTTCCCTGCCAATTCGTCTCGAGAGGTGGTATTCCCCGCGGAAGGTTCAGACCCAGCCGACAACCTGGCGGGCACGCCTTCCTTTCGTCTGCCAGACTATCTGACATTGCATTCATTCCCCCTTCAAGGTTCGTATACGTTTTGGGCCACGACGATGTCGTGGCCTCCTAGAACGTAATGTTCTGGTGTATTATAGAGTAAAATGAGAGTTTTGTGAAGTAAGAATTGTCATCCTTGCGAAAGCGAGGATATCTGTCGGCTACCGACAGGGAGATCCCCGATCAACTTATCATATTAGTTATTGACTAGTCGAGGATGACAGTGTGGGACTAGACACTGATGTGTACTACGCCATCGGCAATGGCTTTTTCGAGTTCAGTAACTGCTTTGTCTATGGCTACTTTCATCGGCTTTTCCTCTTCTTTGCAGAAGCGTTGGAGAACAACCTCCTCCGTTGACAGGAAGTCGCATTGTTCAGATTTGATACCTAGGCGAAATCGGACGAAGTTCTCGGTGCCTAAACTATCCATGATGGACTGTATGCCCTTGTGGCCGCCGGAGCTACCATTCTTGCGAATGCGGACGCTGCCTATTTCGAGGTCGATATCATCATGAATTATCCAAATGCGGTCATTGCTGATATTGAAATAACTAACGATTTCACGCACGGATTCACCGGACTTGTTCATGAATGTTTGAGGTTTGGCCAGGATGATTTTCTCGCCATTTATAAAGAGTTCGCAGATCTCAGCGCTAAATTTTTTGTTTAGATTAAAAGTTCCGTTGTGTTTTGCTGCCAGTGCGTCTAGAACGGCAAAGCCAAAATTATGCCTAGTGCCTTCATATTGTTTGCCTGGGTTGCCCAGTCCGACGATTAATTTCATTACTTCTTTTTCTCTGCTTTAGTTTTCTTCTTATAATTATATTCTACGTTCTTGCGTTTGAAAACTAGGTTTATTGGAGTGCCGGCAAATCCCCATCGTTCGCGAATCTTGTTTTCTAGGAAACGTTTATATGAGAAATGGATCAGCTCTGGCTTGTTGGCAAAGAAAATGAATGTCGGTGGATTTACATCAGCTTGAGTGATGTAGTTAATCTTTGGCAAACTACCGCGTACTGCTGAAGGTGGATGACGTAAAATGTCATCACCAAGCAGCAGGTTTAGTTCACTTGTGTCTACTCTGCGAGCACGACTGGCGGCAGCATCGTAAATAAGGTCATAAATCTTGTCGACGTTTTTGTTATTCTTAGCCGAAATAAAGATAACTGGTGCATGTGAGAGAAAGCTGATCTTGGAGTGTAGATATGCGAGATATTTGGCCATGTCCATCTCGTCCTTTTCAACGGCATCCCACTTGTTGACGACGATAATAATACCCTTGTATTGCTCTTTTGCAAATCCAGCGATATGCAAATCCTGTGCCGTTAGCCCCTCGGTTGGGTCAATGATAATCAAGACGATATCAGCGCTTTCGATAGCGCGAAATGAACGCAATACAGAATATTTCTCGATTTGGCCTGGTACTCTACCTTCTTCGACTTTACCCACTTTACCACGTTTACGAATCCCGGCTGTGTCGATGAAGTTTATTGTCCCCTTGTCGTTTTCGTAGCTGGCAATCATGAAATCCCTGGTTGTGCCGGCAACTTCAGAGACAACGGCTCTATTCTCTCCAATTAGGGCGTTTAGGGTACTGGATTTGCCAACATTTGGGCGTCCGGCGATGGCTACATTGATGCCAGGTCGTTCCAGAATGATACCTTTATCTGCTGGCGTAACGTCTTTGATGCCTTCGGCTATAGCGTCCATTAGGTCTCCAGTGCCACGGCCTGTCAGGGCGGCGATGCGGATCACTTCTTTGGCGCCGAGCGTAAAGAGCTCTGTATAACTAGCTAGGTATTTTTCACTGTCATATTTGTTTGCAACCAGCACGAAGGGTTTGCCACTTTTGAATACCAGTTTCATGGCGCGTCGGTCCTGGTCGGTTGGGCCGGCCTGAACATCAACAATGAATAGGATCAAATCAGCTTCTTCGAGGGCGAGCAACACTTGCTCCTGCACGTCACTATCCAGCTTGGCATAGACGCTATTTTTGGTGTCTCCGACCTCAATACCGGCGGTATCAACCAGAATGAATTCTTTGCCGTTCCAGTCGCAACGCGAATAAAGACGATCACGAGTAGTACCGGCTAGGTCAGCGGTAACTGCCTGGCGTCTGCCAGTGATTCGATTAAAGAGTGTAGATTTGCCGACATTCGGCCGGCCAATTATAGCGACTACGGGAAACATGAGTAATCCTTGTTTTCTTATGACGTACTATTTTACCACGAAAAGTGTCCTAAAATCCACCCTTTTATCCCGTCGGTCTCGCCGAATCTGTTGCTGGAACCAAGGACTGTGGTCAGCACTTGAGTGTTGCCATCTACGTATAACGATACTAAGCACTCCCCTGCCCCTAGGGTGTAGCCAGTTTTTACGCCTTCGTAACTGGGTGAATAAAGCAGCTGGTTGGTGGTCTCAAGATTAAATTTGCGCCCCGTTGTCGAATATACTGCAGTACTTTTTGTTTTTACAATCTCTGCAAAAGTCTTATTCCGTAGTAAAATCCTGGCAAGTTCGGTGACGTCCTTGGCACTGCTATAGTTTGCAGAGTCATCCCAACCGACAGGGTTTGCGAAATGGGTATTCGTAAGATTCAGCTCGGTGGCGACGGTATTCATCTTCGCGACAAATGCTGGCAGGCTACCTGCATTGTTTGCGGCGAGAGTTTGGGCGGCATCGGATCCGGAAGGTATCAGGAGGCCTCTTAGGAGGTCGCTTACGGTTAGCTCGTCACCTGTCGTGAGATAAATTACAGAGTCTCCCACTTGTGGTTCCAGAGCTGGTACAGTGAACACTTTATCTAGATTCTTTTCCTCTTTTAGGATGATGTAGGCTGTCATCAGTTTGGTCAGACTGGCGATTTGCAGGTGATCACCTAAGTCCTTGGATGTGAGCACTTCATTCGACTCGAGATCGATACTATAGACGGCCTGCGCTGACGCAGTATAGTCCTCCAGCACCGTTTTTGTAGGGCTAGCCACTAGAGGGTGCCACCCTCCTGGGAGGGTGGCACCCTCCATAGACGTAGCTGCCTTTGGAGTCACTCTTAGCTTTTGGTCCATCTGTACCAAAAGATGGGAGTTTGGGGCTAGTTGGCCGAGAACGATACTTACCAGTAGTAGTAGCTCACGCATTTCGTAGCCTCGTGATCTCAGTGCTGGTAAGGTGTCGATATTTCCCGAGCTTCAAGCTTCCAGCTTCAAGGAATGAAAGTTTAGTTCGGTTAAGGGCGATTACCTTGCGGCCGAAATGTTCAAAGATACGACGAACAAGTCGGTTACGACCTTCGTGCACGGTGATTTCGTAACTAGTTCCATCCAGCTCCACTATCGCATCTGGCTTGATGCGTCCATCATCAAGTTCGACGCCTTTTGCCAATTCTTGCAACTCTGAGCTGGCCAGTGGTTTGTCCAGTGTCGCGACATAAGTCTTTGATTTCTCAAAAGATGGATGCGTCATCCGTTGTGTCAGATCTCCGTCGTTGGTGAGAATAATCAGTCCGGAAGTATCACGGTCTAACCTACCAACTGGCCAAACGATAATATTCTCTGGTACTAACTCGGTAATGAGTCTCTCGGCGTGTTCATCGGCTAGCGAACAAGTGAAGCCGATTGGTTTATTCAAAAGGTAGTAGGCTTTAGTTTGTGGCGAGACAGGGTTGCCGTCCAGTAAGATTACATCTGCCCCAGGTTCGACATTCAACGCCGGCGAATCTATCAGTTGCCCATTCACACTAACGCGTCCCGCGGTTATTAGTTCCTCGCAGTTTCGGCGAGAGCCAAGCCCGCAGGAAGCTAGATATTTTGCTATGCGCATAATTTCTGTCATTATGAGCGAAACGAAGAATCTCGAGATCCTTCACTCCATTCAGGATGACACCTCCTGGTCAAATAATTGCAGTTCTTCGATCTTTGGCAACGAATCCTCGGTATTTAGACCGAAGTATTGGATAAATTCCATGGTAGTGCCATAGAGAATTGGTTTGCCAACAGATTCTTTGCGTCCAACCTCTGCTATAAGCCCTCGTATCATTAGGCTGCGGACTATTTGGTCGCTATTTACACCACGGATTTCTTCTATTTCCATGCGCGTTAGCGGCTGTTTGTAGGTAACGATAGCTAGGGTTTCCAGGGCGGCTGTAGATAAATCGTGGCGCAGCTCCTCATTTAGTAGGCTGCTCACCGCTTTGGCATTTTCGGGCGCTGACACAAAGCTAAAGTATTCCCCTTTTCGTACTAAGCGAATACCACGGGATTCATATTCTTTGCCTATCTCAACCATCTTAGATTGGATTTCACTGACCATATTGCCGGTAACGCCTGCAAGTTCTTTGATACTTACTGGTTTCTCGGCCACGAAAAGTAGACTCTCAAGGATTGATTTTAGATCTTTTTGTTTTGCCATAATCCTATTTTACACTCATTATAGTAAAATCTGAAAAGTTATCGCCCTGCTCCACGCGCACTTCATTCTGCTTCACCATCTCTAGGATGGCGAGGAAGGTGACGATTAATTCTACCTTGGTGGTTGCGGACTTCAGGATGTCGCGAAAACTGGCCTTGCCGGTCTTCTTCAGTTTGTTGATAATATGGTCTCGTTTTTGCTCTAGGGTGACCTTCGGTTCTTGTTTTATTTCGGCTGCTTGGGGTTTATCTTCTTCGGTTCGGCCCAGAATCTCTTGAAATATCGCAAATAGCCCAGAGCTATCGAGTCCGGGCGGTGGTGTGAAGCTGATGACAGCCTCATTCTTGGCGCGTCTGGTATAACTGCGACTCTCGTCGGCAAGGACTTGTTCTAGGTGCTTGGCGGCCAGCTTGAATTGCTGATATTCTCGAAGCCTGGATTCCAGATCCTCTATCTCGGCTTCTTCCTCCTCGGACGCCATATTGGGTATGAGCTCTCGTGATTTTATATAAAGCAGCTTTGCCGCTATTACTAGAAAATCTGCCAAATCGCTGCTATCACCTTGAAGACCTGAGATCATCTCCAGATATGCCCCAGTAATTTTGGCGAGCGATATTTGTGTGATGTCGAGTTGCTCTTTCTCGATGAGCGAAAGTAACAAATCCAGTGGACCCTCGAATTGTTCGTTTTTTATCGTATACATTAGTATAATTCTATCAAAAAAGAGACCCTGTGTCTCTTTTCAGTTTTAGTATTTGCTACCTTGCTAGTACTTCTTTGGCTTTTTCGATGACGTCTGTCAGGGTAACTTCGGACTTCACTAAATATTCATCGGCCCCGAGGGATTTACCCTTTTCTATATCTGAGCTTTGAGACAATGCGGTCATCATGATGACTCTAGTATTTTTGGTCTCTGGTGTGGCGCGCAAAATGTCTAAGACATCAAATCCGCTTATCTTTGGCATCATCACGTCTAGGATAATTAAATCTGGTTTCTCTTTCACGGCTTGAGTAAGCGCCATCTCTCCGTCAGAGGCGGTAACGACCTCATAGTTTTCGGCCATGAAGCGAGCCGAGTAAATATCTCTCAGCGCTACATCGTCTTCGACTAGTAAAACTTTTGTCATAACGTCCTCTTTTTCTTTATTCTAATCCAGACTTCTAGGTATTGTAAAGAAGAACTTGGTGCCTTTGCCAACTTGACTCTCAAGCCAAATACTACCACCAAACAATTCGATAATAGACCTAGTGATAAATAGTCCTAGCCCGGTGCCACCAACCTCACGAGTGGCAGTGTTATCGACGCGGTAAAACTTTTCAAACAAATGCTTCTGGCCCTCGGCCGGTATACCCATGCCAGTATCGGCCACTTCTACTGTTGCGTTGTCGGTATCGTAGGCAATGCTAATGGCAACGCCGCCGTCAACTGTGAACTTGAGACCGTTCTCGACCAAGTTGTATAACACTTCACGAATTTGTTCGCGGTCTGCGATAACATTCAGCGATCTACCAATGGCCTTCTCCCCTTTTATCTTTTGGTTTGTTGATTCAACGATTTTCAGATATAGATTCCGGTTCTTGGCTGCTGGGCCCATGGCTTCCACTACCTCAGCGGCTAGATCGTGAATACTGAAATGGGTAATATTGGTCTGGATGCGGCCCTCTTCGATTTTGGTGACGGCTAGCAGATTTTTGACTAGATTTGACATTGCCAGGGCTGTGTTACGAGCTTTCTCGGCGTATTCCTGGGCCTTTGCGTCTAACTTACAGATCTTCTCATTCTCCATTAGCTCTAAGTAGCCTTCCATGGCGGTGATAGGTGTGCGGAGCTCATGAGAGGCCGTGGAGACAAATTCGTTACGCAATCTCTCCACATCTTTTTTCGCTGTGATGTCTCGAAAAACACAGATAGCGCCGGTAAGCTTGCCGTTCTTATCCTTAATTGGAGAATACGAGCTAGAAATCTGCATTTTCTTGTTGCCACGTTTCTTTACAAAACAAGTATCGTCGCGAAGCACATTTTCGCCAGTGTTCCACACAGCCATAGCAGGGCAATCCTTCTGGCAGACTGAAATATCGGTATCGTCTTTCAGGTTCATAGCAGTCCAACATTTTAGTCCGATAGCTTCGGTACTTTTCCAGCCTGTCATTTCCTCAGCTGCAGCGTTGAACATGGTCATATTACGTTCCATATCGACGACATAAACACCGTCGGCAATACCTGCCAGCAATGCTTCTTGTTTGTTTTGGTCAGCAGAAAGTGCTGAGTTGCTTTGCTCTAGACTGCTACTTTGTTCTAGCATTGCCCTATATTTACGTCCAAAGTAATCAAAGAAGGCCGAGGCAACGATGATGCTGGCAAATACCTCAGCAAAATTGAATATGTTATCGGGGTGGGTAAATATAGATGCGCCAACGTAAACAGATACAATAGTGGCGATTGAAACACCATAATACGTATTAAACATGAATCCGGCGGCAAGCATTAGGTAAACAATAAAAATATATGGAGTCAACGGCCCACCGAGGTAGTCTATCAGAAACAATGGAATGATCGAATCTAGTATAAATAGTCCGCCTAGCGTAAATTTAGCATTTCTGGTGTAGAAATCATTAAAAACGATGCCATAGAGAAATGTGATGACAGCGAGACCAATGGCGAAGCGCATGCCGCTGTAGAATACCACGTCGGACTTCGTAAAGATGACCAAAACTACATATCCAAAAAGTAATATGGCACATACTACCATAGAAATAATGTTTATTAGTTTGTGAGTTTTTTCATCTAAAGGCAGCAAAGAACGTTCCCTCCAACATTTCTATATCCAGAATAGACTAATTGTTGCTCGGATTCAAGAAGAAGCCTTGTTCCAGCATGGTGGTAGCGTCATAGGTCAGCGAGTTGGCGTCGAGATAAACAATGATTATCCGGCGGCCGTCTTTGCTGGCGACACCTATGTATGTATTCCCGGCGTCATAAGTGAAGCCCGTTTTAGCACCTTCCATCCCTGGATAAGTCTTCAGTAGCGTGCTGAGTTGGTAGTACGAATGCGGCTCATTATGGTCGGTGGCTGGGATGCCGTAATCATCTACTCGGCCCATGTAGGTCAGGAAGTCCGGTTGGGTGCGGATGGCATACTCGGTAATGGTGGCCATGTCGAAGGCGCTAGCGTAATGTTTCGGATCGTCTAGACCGTTGGGCGTTACGAAATGGCTATCAGTAAGACCTAGCTCCTTTACTTTATCGTTCATCTTTGCAATAAAGGCTTCTTTGCCACCCGGGTCGCATTCAGCAATCACTTCAGCGGCATCGTTTGCCGAGATCATCATCATGCCATAGATGAGGTCACGAACAGTCATCTCTTCTCCGGCTTTCATGACAATCTTGTAAGGCTCAGTGTCGGCAGCCTCTTGAGAAACCTTGCAGAGCTTGTCTGGTTTGAAGTTTTCTAGTGCGACTACCGTCGTCAGTACTTTGGTAATACTAGCTGGTGGCAGTGCAGCGTGCATGTTGTTGTCGAGCAGTACTTCATTGGTATTGTAATCCAGAATTACTGCACCCTTGCTGGAGAGCTGCAAATCTTGTGGGTGTTTCTCGAGCCAATCAGTTTTAGGGTAATACTTTGCTTTGTTGTCGGCGATTAACTTGGCCAATTGGGAGGCTGACAAGCTGCTCGCACTGACGGCGTTATTCTTTTTTTCAAAAAAATGAATCCCCGTACCAGCGGCAATTGATACCGCGGATACTACAATAATGATGATGATAAGAGTGAGTAGTTTTTTATTTTGTTTTAGATAGTTTGCCAGTCGTGAAAAAAGTTTTGAAATAATTCGCATGAATATAAGTATAAACGAAAATTAAGTCTACGTCATCCTGAATTTATTTCAGGATCTCGGCCTTTATTTTTTCGGCCAACTTGGCTAAATCGTCCGGCTCGGCCGGTTTCTGGTTAGCAAAATTGGTGTCTCCGGGCGCATTGATTGGCAAAATATGTAGATGAGCATGTTCTATGTCTAGTCCCACGACAGCCAGACCGACCCGGCGGCAGTTTGTGGCTGCCTTAATCGCTGGAGCTATTTCCCGGCTTTTCTCCATAAAAGACGAGAATAGCTTTTTTGGTATATCGTAAATAGTCGCGTAGTGCTCCTTTGTGACTAGTAACGTATGCCCGGGTTTTATGGGGTTAATTTCTAGAAACGCAAAAAAATCGTCGTCTTCATAGACTTTGTAGCTTGGGATCTCTTCCGCGATTATTTTGCAAAAGATGTCGTCACTTTTCATGAGACTATTATACAACAAAATGGTGGCCACAATATTTCTATTGTGGCCACCATGGTAGTCTCAAGGGGAATCGAACCCCTGTTACCTCCGTGAGAGGGAGGCGTCCTAACCGCTAGACGATGAGACCACGAATGCGAGAGAAATTATAGCAGAAATTGACACTTTCTTCAATAATAAATAACTCCCTGGAAGACCAAGGAGTTATCTATAAACTAGTTTGATTTTTACTATGCACCAATCTTGAACATCTTAGTTCCGCAAGTAGGGCAAGTACCCTTAGTTGCAGGACGGCCGTTCTTCATAGTGATTTTCTCTGGGGCTACCATTTCACGTTTAGCCTTGCATTTAACACAATATCCTTCTGCCATTTCATCCACCTCCCTTCATTGGATTGACTCTCGTCTAGCTATAATCTGGACCTAAGTGATTTTTTTGTCAAGCACAAAATGAGATTAGCAAAATTATTTTTGTGCAGATTTCTTGTCCAAATAGGCACTGTAGGTGGCCACAGAGCCCTCCGCGGCGGCGACGATTATCTGTTTCAGCTTGTTGTTTTTTGTGGTCACATCCCCTGCCGCCCAGACACCTGGCACATTGGTACTTTGGTCATCGGCAACTACGATATAACCCTTGTCGTCCACCTTCACGCCCAGTTGACTTACTAGGGCTGCGCCTGGGGTTGTACCGATTTCAACAAAAACACCGTCTACGGCCAGCTCTGTGCCGTTATCCAGGGCCAACTTCTCCACTACCTTGCCGCCGGATATTTCTACAGGATTTGCGTTCAGAACTATCTCGATTTTGGGATTTTCCTTCACATCAGCAACCCATGACGGTTCAGCCCTAAGTTCACCCTGTCTGTAAACCAAATAAACCTTCTTTGCAATGTCTGCAAGCATAATTGCGCCGGTGCAAGCGCTATCGCTGCCACCGATCACGGCCACTGTCTTGTCTCGGAAAAAGAAGGCGTCACAGGTGGTACAGTATGACACGCCCTTACCTAAGAATTCGTTCTCACCCTTTATCCCAAGCTTATTTCTCTCAGTGCCTATCGCTAAGATAATACGCTCGGTATCAATGGTATCTTTGTCTGTAATCACCTGAAAGATGCCGTCTTTAGCTGTAATGCCTTTGACACCACTTGTTTGCACAGCGATTTCCAGGCTCTTCACGTGGTCGTAAAAGTGCGTCGTAAGCTCAGTGCCAGCGATACTTTTCTCGCCTAGCCAATTCTCGACTAGATGTGCCTCGTTTACATATCCACCGGGAATTTGACCGATCATCACAACCTTCATCTTGTATCTCGCAGCATAGACTGCGGCGGACATGCCAGCTGGGCCGGCCCCAATAATGGCTACATCATACATATTGACTCCTATTTGTTTATCTGACTGCAGTAAAGTTGATGAAGAGAATTATAAAGGCAAGTGTATTTATTAGCAAGGCAGAGCGAAACTCAAACATGTGCTTTTTGCTCTTGTGCAAGCCAAGACGTCGTAGTTCAACTCCATCGAAGACAATAAGCGCGAACAGTACAAGCCAGGCGATAAAGAATGGAATGCGAGCGGCGCTCACGGGTGAGAATAGGCTAAGCGTGGCGTTCTGGGTTACTCCAAGAACAACCGTTTGGTTTGTACCTGCTGTGGCGACGCTTGTTTGCGGTTTACCAAAGAGTTGTACCACCAGTGTGGTCGGCTTGCCGTTCAGAGTCCCGCTACCAACTGCTACACCAATTTCCGCGTATTTGACGTTGAGTAAGTTATCTTTGTGGCTTTGCGAGTTCATCCATGCACTCACTGTAGACGCTGAATCATAGTAACCCTTGGCAAGGTTCTCTCCCGCATATTGGTAAGAGTAGCCCGTTTTTTTGATAAAATCCCACGCTTGGACGCCTGATGGCGCAACGTGGTCCCAATAATTATTTGCGAACATATCGGCGAGTTTCAGCTTGGCTGCTTCGTCCAGCTCAGTGCTTTCAGTGAGAGGTGTCAGACTTTGCCCGGAGCGCTCTTTGTTTGTATAGGTAATTATGTTTTTGCTCATGGTTTCTGGAGATTCAGAAGTGATCCCCGGGCCCGAATAATACGTGACCCCCATCATTATTTGTGAGAGGACAAGTCCACCAGAGAGCATGGCATATAGTTTGTGTCGTATTTTTTTAAGTTTAAAGATGGGTTTCTTCACTAGTCGATTATACCATAAAGATGTTGTTCAAGTATGGAAATGAGCTCCTCAGCGGTAAGCTGGCCTATCCGATACTTCTTGATTAGGTAGACTATATAACTATCTTTCATTTGACCTCCTTTCTATTTAAATAAAAAAAGTGAGTGAGCCTCGCAGCTCCCCCACTAAATTGTGTGGTAGTTATTTTTACAACAATATTGGTGACTGGATTCATTACTTTAGTATTATGAAACCAATTCTTTGTGTTGTCAATTGTTGACGTGTGTATAAAATGTGGATAACTGTTCGCCTATTTTGTAGACTGGACCAGCGCCGATGGTTATCACAATATCCCCTTGTTTGGCTATTTTCGTAAGTTCTGTAAGACATGACTCGAAGTCTTTGAAATATTTTGCTTTATCATTTTCTGTGTTAATTAGGTCTACTAGGTCTTGTGAAGATACTGACTTGATATCTTCCTCGGTATCACGAACCGCATAAATTTCCGGGATTAGCACTACATCGGCATTTGTGAAAGACCTTGAAAAATCAGTCAGTAGCATCCTGGTACGGCTATGTTGATGGGGCTGAAATACGGCTATGATGCGGTTTTGTGGGTAGAACTGTCTAGCACCCTTCAGGGTCGCGGCAATTTCAGTTGGGTGATGAGCATAGTCATCAATAATGGTTATCCCGTTCACCTTAGCCTTAATCTGGAATCTCCTGTCGGCTCCCGTGAACTTACTGAGAGATAAAATGACCTTTTCCATATTGGCGCCAACGATGTCGGCGGTAGCAATTACAGCTAATGAATTTAACAGGTTGTGACTTCCTGGTATTATCACAGTACAGTTGGTGAGGCTTTTACCATTTTTGTATACGTCATAGCTGGTGTGGTGATCCGTGGTAACTATGTTTTTGCCGCAGTAATCATTGTTGTCTTCTAGACCATAAGTGTAAATACGGCAATTGGCTTTGCTGGCCACCTTTTGACAATTTTCGTCTTCGCCCATAGAAAGTAAAAAACCCTCCTTAGGAATATGTGTCACAAATTCAGTAAAAGCATCTACGATATCATGTATGTCCTTGTAACAGTCCAGGTGGTCAGCCTCAATGTTTGTAATAATGGCTCCGTATGGATAGATGTCTAGAAAGGCTCGCTCATATTCGCAAACCTCGGCTACTGAGTACTCTCCCTTGCCTTCCTTTGCATTGCCTTGAATGCTGTGAACTTCTGCTCCGATAACTGCAGTTGGATCCATCCCGGCTTCTGTGAGGGCTAGCGCCAACATACTAGACGTTGTGGTTTTGCCGTGAGTACCAGTAATGGCGATAGCTTTTTGGGCGGTCAGGATCTCATTTAATAGCTTGGAGCGTGGTGTGATACCAAGTCCCCTTCTCTTTGCTTCGATGAGTTCTGGGTTGTCGTCTTTGATAGCCGAAGTCACGATTACAGCATCGATATCGTCAGTGATGTTGCTCGTAACTTGTTCATGGTAAATCGTAGCACCATTTACAGCCAAATCCTCGGTTTGCTTATTTGTAGCTGGGTCAGAGCCGCTTATTCGAAAACCGCGGTCAATCAGGATGCGCGCTAGTCCGCTCATCCCAATGCCACCGATACCAATAAAGTAATAATGCTTTATAAATTATTCCTCTACGACCTTCATATCTTGGCCGCAACAAACAAGTGTGCCGCCACCGACAAATGTTACTTCGACTTTGTTACCGCAGATTTCGCAAACAAACTTTTCTCCAACGTGTGTGACTGCCATGGTTCCCCCTTATATTAAGCTTAATAAATGTTCGTAAATCTTGTACATAGCGAGTGTATCAAGTTCACAATATTTTAGCAAACTTCGATAGATGGTGTCGCCCTGTTCGCGGGGCACGGCACCCGTAGCCATCTGGAACCAGCGCAAACAAGCTATGCCGCCATTTTGGATTTCCATGCTCTTGTACGATAGTTCCGGTACTAAGACTGGTAATACATACTTGATGCTGGTTTTTCCCAGGAATAACGGATGTACATGATACTGCTTGGAAAAGATGTCCATCAGGTCGTAAACGCGTTCATTTACCGATGTTAGAAAATCAGCGTATTCTGGATACATCTTGGCCATTTCTTTGTTTCTGGTGGTTTCAAATGGTTTGTACCAGACAATCACACTCCCCGTATCCCCTATTTCACTGCGCATCTGAGCTAGTAGTGCTGGTATGGGGTTTGCATTTCCTTCGCGAGCCAAGTATTCATAATGCTCAAGCTTACCACCTGCTTCGCGTAATACGTGCAGAGAATATTGAAAAGGCACCTGTTGATATGGTTTGCAACCGTCAAACATCGGTATGGCAGTGCTGATTGTCTCATAGTCCAGATAATATTGTGGGTAAACGAGTTGATCCAACTCTTCCTTGATCATCTCTGGATGAATAAGCGGCTGACCGAGCTGAGCTACGACCACTTGATTGCGCTGTTTCTCACTGAGTTTATAGTCATCTGGAATGTCATGAATGTTGTAAATCTCCATATCTACTAGAGGTGCGATGGTTTTGTTCGTAGCGCGGTTGAGATTGTAAATGGAATAATCCGGAATATTCGAATGAAAGTATTTGAAAGTCGGACAATGTTTTGACTTTGCTTTCTGGTCGCAGCTGCAAGTGCGGGGCTCGTCGGGTTTGTTTATATAGGCAACAGCGTCTTTGGCGGCAACGGCAACGTTTGGAAGCAATTTTTCGACTCGTTCGTCTACGTTCTCTGCGATAAACAATTCATCAGGGCGAATCTTGTCATGGCGGGTGTACTCTTTGTTTAGATAAACTATGTTGACGCTATTGATGTCGTAACCGGCCTCGGTAAAGGCGACTTTCTGAAAAGTGGCGTCTAGCAGATGGTTATCTTTGATCTCTGTAGTCGACTTGACCTCGTATAAATTCCAACCCTCATCGTCTCGTTCGATAATGTCGGCTTTGGCCAATAATCCACTCTCGGTAATAACAGTCGCCTGAAAGATTACTTTGGCGCCATTTGCTACTGCTTTCTCGGTTTCTACCTTGGTATGGGTTGGCTTGCCCTCAAGCATTAGACCACCGGGAAATAGTTTCTGGGCATAGCTCTCGACCTCATTCCCCTGCTCTATCCTGTGTTCCACATCTTCCGGGTTATCCTCGGGTACGACCCCACGTTTATTCTTCCAAAGCCAAAGGTAACCTGGGCATCCTTGATATTTTAAAAAGTCTGATTTTGATAGATAGTGTTTATTCTGTGGCATTCTTTTCTTTCGTTTCCAATTTCTGAGTTTTCAACAGGGTAATGAATGCGACTAGGCCCCAAACGGTATTCAATAAAACGAAGGCATACGTTTTTGTCGCAAAGGCTGAAAGTGCAAGACCAATGGAGCCTAGTAGGTTTAGAAGTAAATACGTTTTACTATTTGGCCCAATCTTGCCTTGAGAGATTAGGAGAAAACCAGTGAGTACTGTAATGGCTGAAATCCAAGATATCATTGTCATTGCCATATTTTACCAGC
>Ga0209748_1000324_pt1 | contig 26626 bp, 15 predicted proteins | sample BarGraIncu00421A_FD_185490 | JGI IMG/M metagenome (GOLD analysis project Ga0209748, IMG submission 185490) | Arctic peat soil microbial communities from Barrow, Alaska - Barrow Graham LP Incubations 004-21A (SPAdes) (version 2) | ecosystem: Environmental > Terrestrial > Soil > Wetlands > Peat... | reverse complement strand
ATCGTTAAACCTGCTTTCCATGCTTACCGGATGTTGAACGAATTGGGTGACGAGATCCTGCATAAAGCGGAAGGAATTATCGTGACCCGTCACTCTAAAACAAAGAAAATAACTGTACTCTTATTCCATTATCCTTCAGAAAGAAAGAATGTAGTTGACGGTAATGTAACCGAAGTGTTGAATATGGGAACACCCCGGAAGTTTAGTTTAAATCTCAAAGGAATTTCAACTTCAGCAAATGTTCAGGTTGAGACATTAGACCGTAACAATGGTTTTGCATATCCAAAGTGGAAGGCAATGGGCAGTCCTGAACCTCCCACCAGGGAACAGACAAAACAATTAAAAGAAGCCGCTTTTGCCACCAAAAAAGAAAAGATAAAAGCCGATGCAAAGGGAAATCTCCAATGGGAGCGCACTTTACAACCATGGGATTGTGTATTGATCCAAATGACCTAAGAAAACAAGAAAATATGAATCCGATTAAGATATTTGTCCTGACCCTCTGTTTGAGTTTTATAGTTATTGTAAGAGCGCAGGAAATCAAAGTGCCTGCGGTAATTCCTACAGAACATCCCAGGCTTCTGACCCATGGGGATGAAGGCAGAAGTGATTTACAGCAGAAATTATCAACAGATCCTAACGCTAAAAGAGCATACGACGAAATAGTTGCAACCCTGCACTATGTGGCAAATGTTCAAAACGATAGCACCTGGTTGCTCTCACGTCTGCAGATGTATTGGAAGTCACACTATACCGATGTATATGTAAAGAATGGCATTTATCAGAGTGGATCCGGTAAAGCTCCTGTCCCAACAGTTCGTTTCACCGGGACAAGAGATGCTGTTACAAATTACGCCACCCCAAAACTGGAAGATATTAAACCCTATATGGATGAAGATGGTAAAATCTACTTACAGAACAGATCTGTTGCAGGGCAGCCATGGGAGTGGATTGACCAGTCGAAGTCGGGCAGAACTATTGAAAGTATAAACCAGCGGATTATCGAACTGGTCAGGGATGCTGCTTTTTTATATTGGTACACCGGCGATGAACGATATGGGAAAATGGCTTATGATGTCTTTGATACTTACATGACCGGTATGTCATACCGAAATGAACCCATCGATTTAAATCATGGTCATGATCAGACATTGGTTGGTTTGCAGGCTTTTGAAGTAATACATGAAGATATCGTCATGCCACTTACGATCGGTTACGATTTTTTATATGGGTATATTCAAAAACATGCACCCTCTAAGCTTCCCGTTTACAAAGAGACCTTTTCAAAATGGGCCGATATCATCATTAAGAACGGTGTGTCGTTCAATAACTGGGATCTGATTGAAGCCAGGTTTATAGCTCATATCGCTTTAATTCTGGATAACGATAATGCTTATCCTGATCATAAAGGCTGTCAGTATTACTTAGATCGGATCTTAAATATTAATGCAACAAGGCAATGGAGTCTGAAAGACCTCATTGCTTATGGCTTTGATGCCAACACTGGTATCTGGAATGAATGTCCCGGCTATTCTCAAGGAGTAGTTGGCGACTTCACAGGATTTATCAACCTGTTTGATAATACTTTGCACAGCGATATCCAGCCTGCCATGCCACGGGTTACCAAAGCCGTCGAAGCCCTGCCTCAATATCTGTTTCCGAATGGTTATATCATTGGTTTTGGCGATACCCATTACAGCAGGTTAAATACCTCATCTGTAGAAAACATGATCCGCAATGCCCAGAGCTTTGGTAAAAAAGATCAGGAAATCTTTTTTACCAAAGAATTGAAGATGCTTCGAGGTTTTGACAGACAGGTTAACACAACATCCGGTGGCAGAGGACTTCAATCTTTGTTTGATAAAAGTGCCCTGAAACTAAATGACACCATCAAGGCAGCACAACCGAAAGACTTTATTACACCCCTGTTTTATGCTCCCAATGCAAGCTGGCTTGTACAACGAAGTGGATATAATACCAAACACGCATTGATGATTTCACAAGCAGGCTCGTTAGGAAATCACATGCATGCCAACGGTATAGCCATGGAATTATATGGAAAAGGGGTAGTGATGGCTCCCGAAGGCGGAATTGGGACCACTTATATGTCCGGTGACTATGCAGAATATTATTCTCAATTCCCTGCACATAACACTGTTTGTGTAGATGGCATATCCTCTTATCCGGTCATGAAGAGCAACCATGCTTTTGAAGTGAAAGGAAATTATCCTCTGTCCAATCAAAAGGCTGGTTATTTCCCAGGTTTGACTTATTCCGATTTGTATTTTCTTGAACCCGAAACAAATTCAGATCAGCAACGCCTGATGGGTATCATCCGTACCAGCGATAGCACAGGATATTATGTAGACATCTTCCGTTCAAAGCAAAAATCTGGCGGCGAAAGATATCATGATTATATCTTCCATAGCATTGGTCAGGATGTTGTCATCACTGATACAAAGAATCAACGGCTTGCTTTGACAAAGACAGATAAACCAACTTTTGCTGATGTCAATATCATGGGTTTTGATTATTGGTACAATAATAAATCTGTTATCACAACCGCCGACTTCAAAGCTACTTTCCGTTTGGGCGTTCCAAACAAGGATAGCCTAATGATGAATATGTGGATGAAAGGCGACCAGAATCGTGAGGTCTTCAGTGTGATGGCACCAAAGTCAACAGCCTATGGCCGAGACGATATGTTGCCCCGAGATATCGAAGAATTGCCTTTGCCAACAATTATGGTGCGACAAAAAGGAGAAGCATGGAGTCATCCTTTTGCAGCCGTATTCGAACCTTCTACATCTTCACAACCCACTTCTATTAAAAGCATCTCATCCTTTAGACCAAGGAATGTTGCCGAAGACTTTGTTGGACTCGAAGTTCAAAATAAATCCGGCATTTCACAATACATATTTTCTTCAACAAACACTTATCCTGTCGTGTACAATGATATCACTGTTTCGGCCAGCTATGCAGTTGTAAGTATGCAAGATAATCAACTGAATTACCTGTTTATCGGTCGGGGAACTAACATCAGAAGTAATGATTATTCCATAACTTCAATAAACCCGGTCACAGCTGCATTACAAACAGGGAAAGATGCTTTGTGGTTTACCGCAGACGAACCAACGATATTGTCTGTTCCTGAGGGAGTCGTGAAGACAACAGCTGTGAGTTTTATAAAAGACGCCAAAACAATAAAAGTTTTTGCTGTACATAAAGTTGTCAATAATCAGAAAGTATTGCAGTTCAGCTTACCTGTAATGTCATATACAAAGTTGACAATGATTTCAAAATAAATTCAATTCAAAAACATTATGGATCGTAGAAAATTTTTAAACGCTCTGAGCGGTGCTTAAGGCTTGATGATAGCTTCTCCATTGCTGGTAGGTGGGTCAAAATCAAAGTATTCTGCCCATATAAATCTTAGTTTGGTAATGTCCGGAGTCTGGAAATTAAAAATTGATAAACCTGAAATAATCACACCGGTAGCCGATTCAGGAGACTCTCTTGCACCGGTAACTTTTTGGTGTAACCACATCAGGATATGGATGAAGGCTGTCAGATTTATGCTTATTAGCACCGTAAAACACATGTTAATTTGGTTGTCTTCAGCTATAAAGCTGATGAATATCACAATTCTGACTTCACCGGAAACTGGTCATATCCCGAATTTAGTCAGTTTCCATCAGGTGCTAATGGAGAACAAATGCACAACCTGGGTCATTCTCCCCAGACAACCTGACATCAACAATCTTTGTTCCACTTACTCCATTTACTTTTGATAATACTGTGGATAGTTTAATGTTCGCATCATCTAGCAGACGAATCATACGGTTCTTTTCCGCTGTTACTGCTCCTTCAAGTTTGCTGCGGTATCGGGTCATGTCGCGGAGGTTACGAATCTCTAATGGAGTTACAAGCTACCCTTAAGCAGCCCCGCTAGTTTATGATGTTAGGTGAATACCTTGATAAAGGTATCTCCATTTTCATCATTTTTGACGAATAAAGTCGGTCATGTAAGTTTCATTTTTGTTAATTCAGTAAATCGATTTTTCTAATTTGGAAATGCAAGATCAGGTGCAATTAGACTCTAAACTTTTGTTTAATGATGGTTAACGCATTATAATTCATTATTATATCTGTTTATTTAACACATTATATTTTGATTTTTAGACGATAAATAGTCGAAAAATACCCCCTTTATATATGAAAACACCCCACTCTTTTTATGTAAATCAAATATATTTTTGAGTTTTCCAAACAATCAAAAAAATCAATCGTGCTCTTATAATTTCAAATCAAAAAATGTCTTATGAACAAAAAGTTACCCTTACCATTTCGGGGAATTAATTTTTACCCGTTATTTTTTGCAGTTCTTTTGTTAACACTTCAACTGCAAGTGTTTTCTCAAAACACAGGAAATCTTCTTACCGGTTCTGTTAAAGATAATAATGGAAAACCACTTCAGGGAGTTCTGGTAAAAGTAAATAACAGTACCTCTTTCACTATTACATCAGCAGAAGGATATTTTGCAGTTTCGGGAAAGGATAACAGTACACTGCTTTTTAGTCATCCCGATTTTTACAATTTGGAAACTACTTATAAGAAAGGAAATGACTTTTCGGTACAGTTATTCGCAAGGTATCTGTCAAACCCCGGAGGGAAACAACTTTCTAACGATAGTCTCTATAAGGCCGAGAGTATTAAATATGTAGATATCCTGAATGGAAAACAACCGGCAGCCAATATGATTCAATCTTATGCTACGGTAAATACCAATCAATTGATTACGACTCCTGCTTCTCAGTTTCTGAATGCACTCCCTGGCAGACTGGCAGGCTTGAACATAAGTTTTAACAATGGTGCTCCCGGTTTAGATGGTAACGGAATAAGTTATAATGTAAGAGGGGCAAGAGCTCAAACCATAATTATTGATGGTGTTCAAAGAGGCTTTACTTCAATAGATCCGGAACAGATTGAATCGGTTACGGTATTAAAAGATGCATTGGCAACAGTTATGTTTGGTCAACGCTCTTCAAATGGTATCATTTCTATTACAACCAAAAAAGGGGATAAAGGAACACCCCGCTTAGCCTTTACTGCTCAATCGGGTTTTGAAACACCTTCTGCTTTGCCTAAACCTTTGCAGTCGTGGCAATATGCCACTTTATACAACGAAGCACAGCAGAATGATGCCGGACTGACACCTGTAACTACTCCAAGATATTCGCAAACTGATATCGATGCCTACAAAAATGGAACAGATATCTATGGTCATCCAAATGTAGACTGGTATAATACAGTTTTAAACAAGACTGCTCCTATCAACAGATATAATTTTAATGTGCAGGGAAGTGGAAAAGGCTTCAGGTATTTTGTAGACGTTGATTATATGAAAGAAGGAGGTCTGTTTAAGACCATCGACAGCAATACTTATAATACAAATGCACAGTTAGACCGTTATATTGTTCGTTCAAATGTGGGTGTGGACGTGACTCCAACTACAAATGTTCAGCTCAATCTGTTTGGTCGTATACAACGCAATAACCAGTCTGGTGCAGGAACATCTTCAATCTTATCTTCTTTACTGAATACACCTCAAAATGCCTATCCTGTGTTCAACAAAGATGGCTCTATAGCCGGTACCAGTGTTTATGGTCAAAATGCCAATATCTATGGTCAGTCGGTTTACAGAGGTTATCAGTTCCAGGATGCCCGTGATATGGCTGTTGATTTGCAACTCACTCAGGATTTAAAATTTATTCTACCCGGATTAACCCTGAAAGGGCAAGGATCATACAATAATACTACGACTTATACGACAGCAAGGGCTAAAGATTTTGCCGTTTATCAGCTCAATACAAATGGTACAACATATACAAAATATGGTAGCACCAGTCAACAAGGCTCTTCTGGTACAGCAAATGACCGTATCAGGGTTACTTATTTAAATGCTGCTTTGGCTTATGACAAAAGTTTTGGTAAACATACAGTCAATGCTACTCTATTGGCAGATCAACAAAGCACGCTTCCTTACAGTACTGGTAATTTACCCGAGCTCTATACCGACTATGCTGCAAGAGTCAGTTACAATTGGAACGAAAAGTACTTTATCGAGGGTGCCGGAAGTTATGCAGGTTATAACTATTTTGCTCCTGCCAATCGTTGGTCTCCTTTTTACGCTGGTGGTGTTGCATGGAATATCCACAAAGAGAATTTCATCAAAAATAATTTAAAAGTAATCAGTAATCTGAAACTACGCGCTACCTATGGTCTGACGGGTCAGGCAAATGCAGGTTACTTTTCTTATATCCAGACCTATTGGACACCCAGCAGCAACACAAATAATAACGATGGATACTATTTTGGAAGTACCGGTGTCGGTGTAACCAGAAGTACAGGACAAAATGCATTGACGAACCCCAATTTGGGTCCGGAGCATGCTAAAAAACTAAATGTAGGATTAGATCTGGGACTCTGGAATAACAGACTCATCATTACCGGTGAATATTTTAAAAACAGATTCTTTGATCTTGTTGCAGGTCCCGGTAAACAAACTACCCTTTTAGGCACCGGATTTCCAACGATGAATTTACAGAAATTCGATTATTGGGGAACCGATCTCTCACTCACCTGGCAGGATCATGTAAATAACTTTAATTATTTCTTTACCGGTAACTTCTCATTGGTTCAATCAAAAGTTGTATTCAACGACGAGCAACCTAAAAATTATGATTACCAACGTGGAACAGGTAGACAGGTAGGGTTGCAATATGGTTATACTGCAATGGGACTGTTTCAAAGTTATGACGAGATCAACGATCCCAAAACTGCTGTATTCGCATCTACACCAAAGTCAACTTTGCGCCCCGGCGACATCCGCTATCTGGATAGAAACAATGATGGTATAATCGACAATAATGATAATGGCGCCATTGGTAGTGGTAAACCTGTAGCATATTTCGGATTTACTTTCGGTTTTAGCTATAAAGGATTCGACATGAGTATGCTGGTTCAGGGAACACAAAATCGTGTAAGCTATTTGTCCGGTGACTTTTTCAATGGCTATGGCAGTGGTGGTAATTATAATGCATATGATTATAATTTAGGACGATGGACACCGGAAACAGCAGCTACTGCAACGCAACCACGCCTTTGGTTAGGTAGTAATGTAAACAATACTCAAACCTCAACATTCTGGATCAGAAACACTGATTTTATCAGATTGAAAAATGCTGAGATTGGATACACATTGCCGGCAAAATTGTCTCAAAAAGTTAGGATTCCTTCTATACGGTTATTTGCCAATGGACTGAATCTGTTTACCTGGTCTGAACTATACAAAATCCGTAAGGATGTAGACCCGGAAGCGATGGGTGGCACATATCCTATTATGCGTACCCTTAATTTTGGTATCACTGTAAAATTGTAATCTGTCAAATTAAAAATATTATGAAGAAAATAATCAATTATAGTATTGTCTTACTGACCTTACTAATTTTGGGTTCCTGCAAAAATTCTTTTGAGGATCACCCACTCACCTTTACATCAGAAGATTACATCTGGGATGCAACTGATGCCACCGGAACGTATGCTGCAAATTTTATGATTAAAATATACTCACAATTGCCAACAGGTTATGTCAGGTTAAATGGAGTACTGCTGGATTGTGCAACCGATGATGCTGTTCCCAGCAATAAGACAAATGCCACCTGGAACATTATTAATGGAGGTTATACACCTTTGAGCACATTTGATGACAACTGGAGTAATTCATATTCAGCTATTCGTAAATCAAATCTTTTTTTAGCTAATTATAAAAGGGTACCCTGGGCTGATCCCAACAATCCAAAATGGTTATCTGCTGAAGTTCGAGTCATGCGTGCCTATTTTTATTATGAAATGATGAAACGATATGGAGGAGTGCCATTATTGGGAGATAAGGTCTATGATGCCACAGATGCCAGCTTATTTAAGATAAAACGCAATAGTTTTGATGAATGCATAAAGTATGTAATTTCGGAATTAGATGCGGTAAAAGACAGCTTACGACCTGATGCAACATTGGCTGCCAGAGGTAGCGGTAATGGCACGACAGAGGGTACAGATGGGGATGCAGGCAGAATCAGGAAAAGCATCGTATTGGCAATAAAAGCAAAAGTGCTTTTGTTAGCTGCCAGTCCATTATTTAATGCTTCAACAACACCCGATAAAACATATACCGGTTATCCTGCTTACGATAAAGAAAGGTGGAAAGCAGCAGCAGATGCAGCTAAAGCAGTAAGGGATCTGAACTTATTTGCCCTTGAGGCAAACCGCTATATTCTGAATACCACCCACGTAAACAAAGAATTTATATTCATGAGATTTGGGGCCAGCTATCAGAATACTTATGGATACCGCATGTCTCCGGTTGGATACAAACCGGGTAATACTGCAAGTGAAGGTCTGATCAGTCCAACACAGGAACTGGTTGATGCTTTCCCTATGAAAAATGGTAAAGCTATTACCGACCCTACTTCAGGTTATAATGCTGCAAGTCCTTATACAAACAGAGATCCTCGTTTAGACCAAACAATTTTTTACAATGGATCAATGTGGTTAAAACGACCCATCGAAACATTTGAAAATGGTTTAGATAAACCTAATAATTCGAGTGTTGCCAATGGTGTTCAAACGCAAACAGGTTACTATGCAAAGAAATTTTTAGCAAATGACGCTAATAGTACAGCTTTTACTCCTGTGATGTATCATCCTGGTGTGACACCAACTTTTAGTTTGATTCGTTATGCCGATATATTGTTGATGTATGCCGAAGCTCAAAACGAGTATTCAGGGCCGGATGCGTCTGTTTATAGTGCGGTGGAAGCAATTCGTCAAAGAGCCGGACTTGTTCCTTTCGCATTACCTACAGGTCTTACACAAACACAAATGCGCGATATTATCCGTAACGAACTCAGGTTAGAGTTTGCATTTGAAGAACATCGTTTTTACGATATCCGGCGTTGGAAAATAGCCAAGACAACTTATGCTACTCCTTTGCATGGTGTATCAATTGTAAAAAACACAAATGGAACTTTTACCTACAATCCTATCAATGTGACAACACCGTTTTTTGATGAATCAAAGATGTATCTGTTGCCGATTCTTTTTAATGAAACCTTGGTGAATCCTGATTTACAGCAAAACCCCGGATATTGATAATAATTGTAAAACAATTTAAAATATTTAAAAATGAAATTAAAATTTATAATATTAATGCTGCTTTGTTTATCGTTATCTTCTATCACTCTTGCACAGGGTCAGATAGTAAAGGGACGTATATTCAATGAAAAGCAAGAAACCATTGCCGGCGCTACTATCATGGAAGTCGGAAAAGTTTACAATGCGGCTATAGCTGACGAGAATGGTAATTTTCAAATTAAATTAAAAGGAAATACCGCTGTTCTTTCTGTAAGCTTTATCGGTTATTTAACACAAAAAGTCGATGTAAACAGCCAGACCGGGAGCATAACCATTTCATTGGTGCCGGATCAGAAGATGTTGGAAGAAGTAGTGGTTGTAGGATTTGGCAGACAAAAACGTATCACCAACACCGGAGCTGTAAGTTCTATCAAAGCTGAAGAAATAAAATCTATCCCAACTTCGAGTATTCAAAATACTTTAGTAGGGAGATTACCGGGATTCTTTTCACAACAACGTAGTGGTCAGCCTGGGCAGGATGCAGCTGACTTTTTTGTCAGGGGGGTGAATTCAATCAATGGCTATAATCAACCTTTGATCATTGTTGATGATATCGAATATACCTATGCTCAGGTTTCCCAACTCAATGCAAATGAAGTTGAAACCATTACTATTCTAAAAGATGCTGCTACCACTGCCATTTATGGGGTAAAAGGTGCAAATGGAGTACTTGTAATTACAACCAACAGAGGTAGGATTGGTAAACCAAAAATTAATTTCACAACAGAACAAGGGTTAGTTAAAGTAATCAGATTTCCGACCTATCTCGATTCCTATAACACAGCTTTGTTAATGAATGAAGCATATTTCAATGATAGTTATGGACTTTCTACACCTAAAACATTACCATGGACAGATTATGATCTTCAGAAATTTAAAGATGGTACTGATCCTTACGGACATCCTAACGTTAACTGGGCCAAAACGTTATTGAACGATTATGCTACACAGCAGCGTTACAATATTGATATAAGCGGAGGTAACAGTATTGTTAAATATTTTACTTCAATCGGATATTATAATGAAAATGGAATATTAAAGCATTTTTCTCCAAGTAATCCACAGGATGATGTTAACAGTAATTATTTCTACAACCGTTTTAATTTCCGTTCCAATCTGGATATCACCCCTACCAAAACCTTAAAGTTACGTTTTGATATTAACGGACGTTTTGAAACGATCAATAACCCTGGTGGTGTACTTGATGCATCAGGTTTATTCAAGGAGCTACAAGCTTTCCGTATGTTATCACCTTTTGTAATGCCGGTAACCAATCCCAATGGTTCTTATGGTTACGCCAACCAAACCTGGGGAAATGGGTATGCAAACCCTATTACTCGAATGGCTAATGGTGGATATAAACGGGATTTTAACAACAATTTCAATATTATTATAGGTGCTGATCAAAAACTGGATTTTATTACTCAAGGATTATCGGCAAAACTCAATATTTCCTACGCAAGCAACATTAACGAACACCGTGATGTAACCAGAGACGTAAATGCATTGCCGGTGTTCTACTATAACTCAGCGAACCAAACGTATACCATCAAAAATGCCGGAAATTACAAATTACCCATTTACAATCAGGGTACTGGCAATGATGCTTTTAACAATACAACCATTATACAAGCTTCATTAAATTACGACCGCAATTTTGGTAACCATCATGTTTACACATTGGGTCTGGTTAACCAGAATAGTTATGTTGATAAAGGGAATGTTCCTTCTAATTACAGAGGGATCACAGCCAGAACAGGTTACGATTTTAAAAGGAAATATCTAATTGAATTCAATATGGGATACAATGGAAATGATGCTTTTAGAAAGGAACAACGTTATGGTTTTTTCCCTGCTGTTTCTGCCGGATGGAATCTGGCAGAAGAAAAATTATTCCATCAGCTTTTACCGGTTTTCGACCTGTTTAAGATTCGCGGTTCTTATGGTCTTGTAGGAGATGATAGTCCTATCAGAGGAGTTACTGTAACGAATGAAATACAATACAATACAGGTGCGGGGGGTGTTTCTTTTGGATCAGCTGCTAATGAAGGTGCAATTGTAAATCCATTCATTACGTGGGAAAAGGAAATGAAAACAGATATTGGCTTGGATATCAACATGCTTAATGGAAAATTGATATTCAGTGCTGATTATTTTTATAATTATCGTTATGATCAGATGATTTCTCAAGGCGATGTACCATCTTTGATAGGTCAGTCTTTACCTAAAAAAAATATAGGTAAATCCGAGAATAAAGGGTTTGATGGTGTATTAACTTATAAAAGTACCATTGGCAAATTAAATTTCTCAATCAGTGCCAATGCTTCCTATGCCATCAATAAATATATTTATTTTAGTGAGGCGCCAGATTTTCCTTATTTGGCACGCACTGGAAGACAGCTTGGACTTACTCAGGGGTACCATTGTTTAGGATTCTATCAGTTATCCGATTTTGATGCAAGTGGAAATGTAAAAGAGAGTGTTCCCAAACCATTGTGGAGTATCATTCAACCCGGAGATTTAAAGTATGCTGATTTAAATGGAGATGGTGTTATCACAACAGCTGATCAGACATGGCTTTCAAGACCCAATCTTCCTACGTTTACTTTTGGAACCAATCTTTCATTGGAGTATAAAGGATTCTCTTTAAGAATGCTGGTTCAGGGAGCCTCAGGATATGCAGTTCAGATAAGTGCTGAGGGTAGTGATGCTTTCAACAGCAATCTGCGACCATGGCATATGGACAGATGGACACCTGCAACCGCTGCTACTGCTTCATATCCTCGTATTGGTATGAATTCCAATATCAATAATATTTCCTGGCAAACAGTTTCTGATTTTTGGTTTACGAATGCAAACTATGTTCGACTGAAATCAGTGGAACTGGGGTATCAACTTCCACATAACTGGCTTAAAAGAACACCTTTTATAAACAATGCCAGAATTTACGCATCAGGGTATAACCTGTTGACCTTTCGAAATGTGGGTAAATTCCAGGTAGATCCGGAAATTGCATCGGGTCAGGGACAAGCATATCCCAATATGGCGAATTTCAATTTAGGTCTCCAGATAGGGTTTTAATTTAAAAAACAAAAGATTATGAAATCGAAGACTATAAAATATTTTGAAATACTTTCTATCGTATGTGTGCTGTTAATTGCCACATCATGTAAAAAAGACTTTCTGGATCAGAAAACTTTATCGGTTATCAATGAAAAAGCAATATTTTCTGACAGTACTTACTCGCTTCAGTTTGTAAACGGTCGATACAATAATGTTAATTATTCATGGGAGCCCACAAGATTTGGAACCGGTGGATTAGATGCTGCCTGCGATGAAGCAGAGTCTGCAACCAGTCCTACACAATACCATAATATTATTTCCAGTGGCGCAGCTAATCCAAGTAATACAGATAGAGGGGTATGGAATACCACCTATACTCAGGTCAGGGCTGTAAATATTTTTCTGAAAAATGAAAAAATCATTCCTGTTTCTGCTGCAACGAAAAACCGTTGGGAAGGAGAAGTACGTTTCCTTAGAGCATGGTATCTGGCAACATTGTTAAAACATTATGGTGGCTTCCCCATGATAGGCGATTCTATATTTAATGAAAACACTAAGATCGACGTTCCACGTAAAACTTATGAGGAATGTGTGAACTATGTTGTTTCAGAATGCGATAAAGCTGCCGGATTGTTGCCACAGAATTACTTAAATGTTGGCATTGCGACAGCTGATTATGGAAGAGCAACCAAGGGAGCAGCACTTGCTCTAAAAGCACGTGTACTGTTATATGCTGCCAGTCCGCTCACCAATGCAGCCAGAACCGATGACCCAAACCATTTAGTTTCGTACACCGGATCTGATATTAATCGATGGAAGAAAGCAGCAGATGCCGCACAGGCTGTCATAGATCTGAATGAATACAGCTTATACAGGGCTTCTACGCCTGCGTTTTATCAAACTTTTCTGGTTTGGCAAAATGCTGAACAGGTTTTTGCATATATGCCTGTTACTTCAACTCCCAATAATATGATCAGGGAAACGCTTGCAAATCCCCCGAGTCGTGGTACAAGATACACCGGAACAATCAGTTGTTTTCCGACGCAGGAATTGGTTGATGCTTTTTCAATGAAAAATGGTTTGCCAATTACAGATGCTGCATCGGGGTATTCGGGTGGAGACAAAATGTATCTGAACAGGGATCCCCGGTTTTATAGTACAATTTCATTTAATGGTTCCGTGCGTTTCCTTTCCGGTTATACCGGTGATCAACCCATAAGAACTTATACTGGTGTAATTCCAACGGGGAATTCAAATGTGAATAGTGCCAATCTGGACGGAATATATAAAAACAACGCTACTAGGACAGGTTATTATTGCTACAAAATGCTAAGTAACACAGTTGCAAACGGCGGCACCGAACTTAATCGGCCCCGCATGCTGATACGCTATTCAGAAGTCCTTTTAAATGCTGCAGAAGGCTACAATGAGTTCAGTGGTCCGAATACCCAGATCTACACCTGGTTGAAAGACATCAGGAACCGTGCTGGTATCGATGCAGGCACCAATGGCAATTATGGTATCAAGGCCAATATGACTCAGGCTGAAATGCGTCTCTTTCTTCAATCTGAGCGCAGAATTGAACTTGCTTATGAAGAACAACGCTTCTGGGATGTCCGTCGTTGGATGATAGCTCCGGTTACTGAAAATGCAGAAACACATGGTATGGAAATAACCAGAGCGGCTGACGGTACCTTTTCTTACAAGACGATTGTGATCAGGAAACACGTATTCAATGCCCCATCCATGTATTTTTGGCCAATTCCTCAAAGTGAGCTTACCAAATCTCCGGCCTTGAAACAAAACCCCGGATACTAAACCAGTCATTATTCACAATAAAACCTATATAATGAAAAATATTTTTATTGCAATTTGCTTATTACTTGTGGCTTTTTACGTGATAAGTTGTACTAAAGGAGGAGATCTTGTTGCTGATCGCGGAAACATATATTCTGTGAGTGCAGCTGCAAACAGTAAACAGTTGGTGCCACCCATTGATACAACTTCAACTGGCTCTTTAACAGGAATCTATGATGAAAATACAAATATATTCACATACACGATTACCTGGAATGATTTATGGCGAGACAGTATTTACAATCCTGTTACAAAAAAGAATGTAGTTGCTACTGCAGCACAAAAAGATGCCTTAACTACCATTAAGTTTTATTCCTCTCCGGCCCCAGCAGACTCGGGAATTGTTGTAAGAAGCATGACGCTTACCAATACTAACCGGAGTAGTTCTGCTACCTATGTTTTTGCAGGTTCAAAAGCCTTGACCCTTCTTGAGAGGACTGACTTATATTCCGGTAAATGGTATATCGTACTGGCAACCCCTAAATACCCTAAAGGTATTATAAGAGGACAACTTGTTCCTGTAAAACAATAATATACATTGTTATTTTTAAAATAATGCCCATTAAAAACATCGTGAGTGTAAAAGCTCACGGTGTTTTAATAAGTGCTTTTACGAACCACTTGCTATTTTTAATTCATCATGAAGAAATGCCATGTGAAGTATTTATATTTCATACTACTATTAATCGGTTACGACTCAGTTACCCGGGCGCAGTCAGTGGTTATAGATTCCACTCAAACAAGCATTCAATCCCCAGATAAAAACATTAGTGTTCAGTTTTATCAGAAAATGATTACTGATACTACAAGGGCTATGTATTACACGGTAAATTATAAAAACAAACCAGTGATACTTGAATCTCTTTTGGATATTCAGTTAGATAATCATCTAAGCGAACAAGCTATGGCTCTGAAAGTTGACAAACATAAAATATGGTGCGAAAATCTTCAGATAACAGGTACAACCTTTTCAACTAGAGATACCGTCTGGAAACCGTTATATGGAGAAAAAAACTCAATCCGAGAAAACTACAATAAGGTTGCCATTCACTTGGTTAAGGATGATTACTCTATTTACAAGATGGATGTTGATATCCGCGTTTATAACGAAGGTGTCGCTATCCGATATTTTTTTAAAGAAAACGAAAAAGGAACATATTATCGGGTGATATCAGAGAGCACTGAATTCACAATGCCTGTCAACACAAAAGCATGGATAACTTCGTGGGCTCAGGGACCATATAAATTATCGTCCTTAAGCAACTGGCCACAGGAGGCTGAACGACCTCTTACCCTTTCTTTGGAAAATGGATTATCCATATGTCTGACAGAAGCACAGATGACAGATTATGCCCGTGCCAAATTCAAACTGAGCGACACTAAATCCAATACTATAGTCACTTCTATATATACTCCGGCCGATTTGATTTCACCCTTTGGTTCTCCTTGGCGTGTTATCATGATTGCAGAAAAGCCTGGCGATTTAATCGAAAATAATACTATCATTCTTAATCTCAATAAACCTTCAAAGATTCAGGACCCCAGTTGGATAAGGCCCGGCAAAATTATTAGGGTAATAACATTAACCACAGGTGAGGCAAAAGCAAACATTGACTTTGCTGCAAAACACAATCTACAGTATATTTTGTTCGACTCGAAATGGTATGGCCCTGCCTTCTCATTTAATTCCGACGCTACCAAAGTAGCCATACCCAATTTTGATTTACCCGATATTATTAAATATGGGAAAGAAAAAGGTATTGGTGTCTGGCTTTATTGTAACCAACAGGGCCTCTATTCACAATCAGATTCATTGTTTTCTGTTTACCACAAATGGGGCGTAAAGGGAGTGAAGTTTGGATTTGTACAGGTGGGTTCACATCGTTGGACCACATGGATAGAAGAAATGTTTAAGAAAGCAGCCGAAAACAAGATAATGGTAAATGTTCATGACGACTGGCGACCAACAGGAGAGCAGAGAACCTGGCCCAATCTGGTAACAGCTGAAGGAATTCGTGGAAACGAAGAGATGCCTGACGCAACTCATAATACAGTATTACCTTTTACACGTTTTATTGCAGGAGCAGCAGATTATACCCTTTGTTATTATGATAAGCGGATTAAAACTACACATGCTCATCAATTGGCTATGGCGGCTGTTTATTATAGTCCTCTACAGACATTATACTGGTATGATAAGCCATCTTTCTCAAACAATGAACCAGAATTGGAATTTTGGGATAAGATTCCTACTACCTGGGATGAAACAAAAGTTTTACAGGGTACTCCCGGCGAATTCATTACTACTGCGAGAAGGAATGGCAATGACTGGTTTATTGGAACTCTCAATAATACTACTGCAAGAATTGTCGAACTATCGTTTGATTTTTTACCCAGAGGAAAAACATACACAGCCAGTTTTTACAGTGATGATGATGCCGTTCAAACTACAACAAAAGTGAAGGTTGAACGTAAACAGGTAAATTCATCAACATTACTTAATGTGAACTTAAAAGCTTCAGGAGGTCAGGCAATCTGGTTAACACCTGTTTCTAATAATTAACTTAATATGTCAGAATTAATATAACTTTTTATTTATAACGAATATTATTTACTGGAAGCAATTTGGAGTTATTATAATTATTCAAAACTATTATAAAAAGAAATCTTTTAATCAAATATCTTATGAGAAACATCATCAATCTAATTTCGCTTTTTGTACTGTTATTTATCATCAACAGTAAAAGCATTGCACAAAAAAGCACATCTTTTACTGTTGCCTCACCAGACAAACAAACAAATATTGAAATAGGAATCAATACTGACGGGAAACTAGTATATCGTGTACATTATTACGGAAAGGAAGTCATAAACTGGTCAGGGCTTGGATTTCAAAAAGATGGTATTACTTCTGCTGGAGTATCAGAAGTGAAAAACAAAACTCTTAGAAGCAACAGAGAGAAATTTGCATGGCCATTGGGTGAAGATGATATGATCATCAATAATTACAATGAAATTAAATTGTTGTGCTCAGTTTCTATGGTACAATTTAATTTAATAGCCCGGATTTATGATGGAAGTGTAGCTTTTCGTTATGAATTAACGCAACCTTCAGACATGAACACCAATTCCAGATGGAAGGAAAATACCACCTTTAATTTCGCAGAACCTTTAACCATTTATCAATATAATCAGGAATCAGTTTTTACTCCTACTTTGATCAATGATTTAACTAAGACCTGTGACTTTCCTGCAACCCTTACAAATGGGAAATTATATGTTAGCGTTGGAGAGGCTGAAAATATAAATTACACTAAAGCTGAACTAAAAAAAGGAACCATTTCCAATAGTCTGATAGTATCTTTTGTAAAAGATACTTCAGTTGTGATGTCATCTCCTTTTCAATCACCCTGGAGAACAGTGAGCTTTGCAAAATCTGCAATAGGCCTTCATGATTACAGTCAGTTATTTATAAAACTTGCTAAACCTTCTGAAAAGCCAGTTCCTACATGGATAAAACCCGGAAAATTAATCAGGTCACAACTCACTACACAAAGTGGTTTGGATTGTATAGATTTTGCAGTAAAGCAAAATCTTCAATATATCATGTTTGATGGAGGTTGGTATGGCCCCGATTTTCGACTAAGTTCTGATCCAACGCTGGCAATACCTCAAATCGATTTGCCTAAGGTTATTCAGTATGGAAAAGATAATGGGATCGGAGTAATACTTTACGTGAATTATATAGGTCTCAGGGCAAAACTGGATACAATTCTTCCATTGTACAAAAAATGGGGAGTTCGTGGAATTAAATTTGGCTTTGTTGATGGAGCATCACAAAAGGGGGTTTCCTGGGTTGTTTCAGCAATTAAAAAAATAAATGATTTTGGTTTCATTCTTGATATTCATGATAACTGGAAACCAACAGGTTTGAGCCGAACGTATCCTGCACTTCTTACGCAGGAAGGTATCAGGGGCGATGAAAACAGTCCTGATCCGTTTCATACAACTGTGTTGCCTTATACCCGTTTTCTGGCTGGCCCCGCAGATTTTACATTCTGTTATGCCAATACGAAAAACAGTTACAGCAAAAATTTGAAAGTAAGTAAAGCACAGCAACTGGCATTAACGGTTGTATATTTTAGCCCGTTACAGTCTTTCTTTTGGTATGGTCAGCCCAAAGACTATACCAATGAACTGGAGATCGAATTCTTTAAGTATGTATCAACGGTATGGAATGAATCTCATTATCTTGCAGGTGAAATTGGCAAGAATGTCAGTGTTGCACGTCGCAAAGGCGATACATGGTTTGTAGGTAACATATGTGGATTCGAAGACTGGAAAAGCAGCATCAAACTGGATTTCTTAACAAAAGGTAAATCTTATACAGCTACTGTTTATGAAGATGATAGTGCACAAAGCATAAGTAAACGAACTGTAAATGTAAAAAAGGGTGATCTCTTTTCTTTTGATATAAAAGCTAAAGGGGGACAGGCTTTAATCATTAAACCGGTATCATTATAATAATGCTAAAAATGAGGATAAAATATTTTATAGTAATCTGTTTGTTTATTACCTGTAATCTACCAGGAATTATTAATGCACAGTCGTTTGTCCATCCCGGTCTTTTACACAGCAAAGAAGATCTTGAGAGAATGAAAAAAGCAGTAGCCAATCAAGAAGAACCAATTTTTTCAGGCTATAAGATTTTTATTCAGAACCCTGCATCACAGAGCAATTACAAAATTCAGGGACCAATGGCTATGGTAGGAAGAAATCCTACAGTAGGTCAGAGCACATATGATAGCGATGCAAACGCTGCACACCAGAATGCGATCATGTGGAATATTACAGGCGATTCTGCATATGCAAAGAAAGCCATTGAAATAATCAATGCATGGTCGTCAACATTAAAATCAATAACAGGCCGGGATGCTGTATTAATGGCAGGGTTAGGTCCTTTTAAAATGGTGAATGCAGCTGAAATAATGCGATATACCTATAATGGATGGTCTGAAAAGGATATCAGACAAACTGAACAACATTTTAAAGATGTTATTTACCCCGTCATCAAAGATTTTGCTCCCTTTGCCAATGGTAACTGGGATGCTGCTGCCATCCAGACTGTAATGGCCATAGGTGTGTTCTGCAACGACAGATCCATTTTTGACAGGGCTTTAAACTATTATGTGAATGGTCAGGGTGATGGCAGACTGACCTGGTATGTCATCAATGAAGCGGGACAGATCCAGGAAAGCGGCAGGGATCAACAACATACGCAGTTAGGCATAGGGCTGCTTTCAGAGAGCTGTGAAATAGCATGGCACCAGGGATTGAACTTATATGGGTATGCAGATAACCGGTTGTTGAAAGGTTTTGAATATGTTGCAAAATTCAATCTTGGAAATGAGGTTCCATTTACAGAGACTCTGGACAGGACAGGAAAATACCATCATACCATTATTTCGCAACAGGGTAGGGGATCATTGCGTGCAGTCTACGAACAAATCTATTACCATTATGTAAACCGAATGGGGATGTCTGCTCCATTTACCCAACAGGCTGCTGAAAAATTGAGACCCGAAGGTCCGGGTAAACCCGGTGCCGATCATCCCGGTTATGGAACTTTGTATTATTCAAAACCAGTTCAATCGAAAAGCACATTGTATAATCATATTCCTGTTCCTCCTGCCGGAATCATTGCAACTGCTTCTTCCAAAGAAATTAATTTATCCTGGATTGAACCGGTTGGTGCAACAGAATATACAGTGAAGAGAGCTTTTAAACATGGTGGACCATTTGTAGAAGTTGCTAAGAATGTAATTAAAAATTATTATAACGATCAACAGGTTACTCCCGGCATCCAGTACTATTATACAGTTTCAGCTACTAATGCAAAAGGTGAAAGCAGTAATGCTATAGAAAAATCGATCACAGCCGGTCTCCCTTCACCATGGGATCATCAGGATATTGGAAATATGAAAGTTGCCGGCTCTGCTGATTTTAATGGCTCTTCTTTCTTAATGCAAGCTTCGGGTATGGGAATAGACAGTACAAAAGATGAATTCCAGTATGTTTACCGAACATTAAAAGGAGATGGTGAAATAACTGCCCGCTTTATTCCACAACCAGGATCACAGTTTTCAAGAATGGGACTCATGATTCGCGAAACAATAAATGAAAGTTCTCCATGTATTGCATTACAGATCTTTCCAGGTAAAACAGGACAAATTGAAGCTCCGGCCTGGCAGGTGAAATTGTTGACCCGTGAACATATCAATGACAAAATAGTATTGAGTCCAATGGGTTTTCCCCTTACTGAACCGGCCGTAACCTGGGGGCGGCTTACAGGTTATGTATGGCTCAGGTTGCAGCGCAAAGGCAATACCATCACCGGATTTACTTCCTATGATGGCTTAAAATGGATGGCCTCTGGTACAGTGACATTTTCATTGAATAAAACTCCGTTGGTAGGGATATCTGCTGCCTCTGGAATTAAAACAATATCCTCTGTATTTCAATTTGACCATGTTTCCATAACTAATGCTCTATAAGATGAAGAAAATTGTATTGTTGCTTTTAATGATTATAGCCATCTTTAGTAATCTCAACGCTCAACTGGTAATCTATCCGGCTCCGCTTGGTTCAGCTTTAAATAAAGATTTTACAGTTAAAGTAAGGCAAAAAGGAAAAGAATGGCAACCTCTTGCAACATACCTGGCCCGTGTAGCAAATGTCGTAGGAACAAAGACGATCATTGAAAATACCTCTTTTTCTTACTTTGATATAAATGGTGAAATCGAGGTTTCTGTTACAAATAATAAGGGTCCTGTCACTGAAGCAAGAATCCGTCCTTTATCCAACAATATCAAACCAACTATCAAGGGTAACATGCTTACTTTTTCCTTTTCAGGACCAAAGAACTTATCTGTTGAAGTAAATGGTGATATTTTTAAAAACCTGCAGCTATTTGCAAACCCAATTGAAACAAACAAACCAATACTCTCAGACACCAATACAATTTATTACGGGCCCGGTATACATAAGATGGGGACTGTAAGACTATCTTCCGGTAAAACAGTCTATATCGCGGGAGGGGCCATAGTTGAAGGTGCTTTTGTAATGAACAATGTTAAGGATATCCGGATCCTTGGACGAGGAATTCTTACTCAAATACCACAACAATACCCTTCCACAAATTCCATTGTCAAACCAACAACTGATATTCAAAGAGGTCGCAACGATCAGTTGGTTGTTGAATTCTCGAAGAATGTTGAAATAAATGGAATAATTGTTCTACCCAATAAATACAGTGCACTGATAGGTCAATCAAAGAACGTGTTAATCCGTAATTTCAAGTCTTTTAGTTCCGGTGGCAATGCAGATGGAATAGATGTCTTTTGCAGTTCAAATGTCACAATTGACCAGATCTTTATGAGGAATGCCGATGATTGTATTGCCATATATGGACACAGGTGGGCATATTATGGTAACACCCATGATGTAACAGTTCAAAATTCCACCCTGTGGGCTGATGTTGCACATCCAATACTCATCGGTACACATGGCGATACACCAAATCCGGATACATTGTCTCAAATGAGATTTGAAAATCTTGAGATCCTCGATCAACATGAAAATCAACTTGATTACCAGGGATGCATGGCTTTAAATGCCGGGGATAATAATCTAATAAAAGATATCAGATTTGAAAACATTAAAATTGAAGATATACGCGAAGGTCAACTTGTCAATATGCGTGTGATGTATAACAAGAAATACAATACCTCACCAGGAAAAGGAATCGAAAATATCTATTTTAAAGACATTTCATATAATGGTACAAGGGCTAACCTGTCAATCTTAGCCGGTTACAATGAAACACGTCAGTTAAAAAATATTACCTTTGAAAATCTTACTATAAATGGAAAAGTAATAGCAGACAACATGACCGGGAAGCCGGCATGGTATAAGACAGGAGATATGTCTAATTTCTTCATTGGTGAACATGTAGAGAGAATACGCTTCATTGAATCACAAAATATTTCCACTCTTTCAAAATAAACCCATAATCAGATTCAACACCACCCAAATAGTATTATTATGAAAACATTATTCAAAAAACAGGTTCTTATTCTTTTAATAAGTTTATTCGTTTATTCCGGTGCAAATTGTCAGATCAAAAATGTAATTAAACCCGGAGAATTGTGGCCAGATAACAATGGGAATCACGTTCAGGCACATGGTGGTGGAATCATTAAAATAGGTAAAACCTATTACTGGTATGGAGAAGAACGATCAAGGGGGTTGGATTCCAACTATCGATATGTGAGCTGTTATGCGTCAAAAGATTTAGTGAATTGGAAATTCAAAGGTAATGTAGTTAAAATGTCAGATCCTGAAAATCTGGGTAAGAATTGGATTTTGGAACGACCTAAAGTTTACTATAACAAACTCACAAAGAAATATGTAATGTATTTTCATGAGGATAATGCTAGCTATAAAGTTGCTAGAGTTGGCATAGCAGTAAGTAACAAACCTGATGGAAACTTCACATTTGTTAAAAGTTTCAGACCACTCGGTCATGAAAGCCGGGATATCGGTCAGTTTATAGATGATGATGGTACTGCATATCTTGTTTTTGAAGACAGACCTTTCGGTTTTCGTATTGCAAAGCTTTCTGCTGATTACATGGATCTTGAAAAAGAGATGTGCCTTATTCCTGCACATATGGAGGGTGGTGCTATTGTCCATTATAATGGATTGTATTACTCAATCGGTTCTGCTTTAACAGGATGGCGTGCCAATCCCAATAAGTATGCTGTTGCAAAATCACTGGAAGGACCTTGGAGCGAATTTAAAGACATCGCTCCTCCAGCAACCAATACCTATGGATCTCAATCAACCATGTTGATAAAAGTAGTAGGCACAAAAGCAACAACAATCATTTTCATGGGGGACGTTTGGAAGCCCAAAACACAATGGGATTCCCGTTACATCTGGATGCCATTGGAAATTGGTGATGGGAAACTTTGGCTACCAGAGCCTAAACCTTTCTCACTAAATATAAAAACAGGGGAAGTGGTAATATTGAACGATGTTAAAAAATGAAAGTCAGGTAAAATAAGTCTCATGCAATTTGATTTTTTTAAAAAACCTATTTTTATGAAGAAATTAGTATTGTCACTTCTTTTTCTTTTTATATTTATTACTTCATTTGCGGCATATGAAAGTTTTCGTAATATACATGTTGCCAAGTCGGGGAACGATGCAAATGATGGAAGTGCAAACGCCCCTCTCCTGACCATCAATAAGGCAGGTTCAATCGCTCATCCTGGGGATAATATCGTTGTACATACTGGGATCTACCGTGAAATGATTGTTCTTACTTCTGGTGGGACAACTCAAAATGATCAAATCACCTATAAGGCTGCACCCGGGGATGAGGTGATTATAAAAGGGTCGGAAATAATTAAGACTTGGATTCGGATAAATACTCATACATGGCAAACTGCAATCGATGAAAACTTTTTTGGGAAATTTAATCCTTTTGCCGAATTAATAAATCCAAATTCGACTTTTACACATTTGGGTGAAGTGTATCTGGAAAATCATCCACTGAAGGAAAAAGGTGATATCAGTCAGGTCGATTCAACTGAAGGTACTTGGTTTACAAAGCAAGAGAATGGGAAAACCGTGATTATTGCAAATTTTGGTCATGCTGATCCCAATATAAAACTTACAGAAATCAATGTCCGTCCGGCTTCGTTTGTCGCCATCAATCCTGGTATTCATTATATAGTGATTGATGGATTTAGCATTGCCCAGATGTCCTCCCCAATGTCATCTATTGACGACACTCAGTTTGGCGCTATTTCAGTAAACGGAGGTTCTTATTGGTTGATTCAGAATTGCATTCTTAGTGATTGTAAGTCTGTAGCGATCTCAATTGGGCAAACAGGCCACCCTTATCCTGGTGCAGGGCCCGGGAAACCGCAGTACAGCGATCTTTCACAAGATATTAAAGGTGTTGGGCACCATATTATCAGACACAATCATGTTTTTCGTTGTGGACAGGCTGGAATATTCGGACTTCTTCACGGTAGCTTCAGTGAAATCACTGATAATCTGATTGAAGATATTAATGTTGAAAATGAGTTTCCATCAGAAGAAACCGCTGGAATTCGTCTGGCTTTGGCAATTGATACTAAGATCGACCATAATTTGATTAGGCGGGTGAATGGAAATTTAGGTGGTTATGGAATATTTCTGGGGCCACTATTTCAAGGGACAACCATAACCAGGAATATAATTTCAGATACCAGACAGAGCTGTATTTATCTTTTCAATAGCCATGGTCCTGCTTTAATCAGTAATAATATCCTTAGCGGACCTGGTAAAGAAACGAAAGAGGGTGTTAAATTAATTAGTGCCGAAGCGAATGTATTTGTTCAAAATCTTTTTTATAATTGTGGATGGATCAATAATAAGGCGCCCGGCAGGTCATTTGCTACAAGTAATTATCTGCCTCATTCCTTGGTGATTAAACAAACTATTCCTGCGTTACCAATAGATAACCGGTGGTATTGTAATCTATTCATCAAAGCAGGTCTTGATCAATTATCAGGAACTTCAAATTGTGAAGCAGATTATAATATTTATTTATATGGCGCTGCCGCTAGTTCGTGGAGTAGTAGCGATAAATATAGTAAGATCATTAACCACGACCCCAATTTTAAACTGGTTCATTCTTCAACAGGCATTAGTTTGGAATTTGATGAACGGTTAATACCAGCAATCAAATCACCCTTACTTAGTCCTAATTTTATAGGCTTTTTCACCTTGAGCAAACAGTATATAGAATACCCGGATGGAAAGCCAATTACCATTGGTAAGGATTTTTTTAACACCACTTCAAATAAGCCATATAAATTGGCAGGTCCATTTTATAAGTACCCTGCTGTGAAAAGTAAAAGGTTTGAATTATTTAACTATTAAAAAGATATTTTGTCATGAAACCAGTCTATACTTTCAACAGGTTATCGTTACCTAAAATAGTGAAAAAATTTATTCAACCGATAACTGTGATTCTGATGATTTTCCCTTTTGGAGGGCTAAATGCACAAATACTCAAACTGGATACTCCAGCTCAATATCATCCAAAGGCTTTTATTCATCCCGGTTTGTTGCATACTACAAATGATTTGAAAAGAATGAAAGAAATGGTAGCCGGGAATGTAGAACCTTGGAAAAGTGGATTCGATGTATTTAAAAGCAGTCCCTATTCAAGTGCACAGTGGATACCTCATCCAGCCGAACATGTAGAACGCAGCTTGTTGGCCGGATTCGGTAAGAATATCAGCGAATTGGAAAAGGATGTTTGTGCAGCTTATCAGAATGCATTAATGTGGGCTATTACCGGTGAAGAGGCACATGCTAAAAAATCAATAGAGATTTTAAATGCATGGTCAAAGACCTTTAAAGTTTTTGATGGGACAGATGTCGAACTGGGGGCAGGGTTATGTGGTTTTAAGTTTGCAAATGCAGCTGAAATAATGCGAACATATCCGGGATGGAAACCGTCAGAGATTAAACAAAGTCAGAAGATGTTCATGGAAATATTTTATCCTCCTATCCAATACTTTGCACTTTGGGCACATGGTAATTGGGATCTCGCTTGTATGAAAGGGATGATGGCAATAGGTGTATTTTGCGATGATCACACACTTTTTGATAAGGCTGTTGATTTTTACATCAAAGGACCGGGTAATGGAAGCCTGACACATTATATCATTAATGAGAACGGTCAAATACAGGAAAGTGGAAGAGATCAGCCTCATACGCAACTTGGCATTGGTCATCTTTCAGAAATGTGTGAAATTGGTTGGAGCCAGGGTATGGATATGTATGGTTTAGAAAACAACCGTCTACTAAAAGGATTTGAATACACAGCCAAATACAACTTGGGTGAAGAAGTTCCATTTGAACCTTATTCAGATATAAGCGGACGCTTTCCAGCTACAACCATTTCAACATCCGGGCGAGGAAACTTACGTTCAATATTTGAAATGGTTCTTAATCATTATGCAAATAGGGTAGGTTTGCCTGAAAATCAATACATATATACAAAGAAAGCAGCAGAGAAACTCAGACCCGAGAAAGCTGGATTCAATGCAGACAACCCAGGTTTTGGAACTTTATTATTTTCATTAAAACCGATTCTACAATCATCCGAAAAACTATAAAATTGAACAATGAAATTAATCTGTAAAACACACTATGTTTTATTATTAGTTCTATGCGAAAGAATCTACTTGTTTTTATTATCTTATTAATTTCAGTTAAAATTCAAGCTCAGGAATGGCAATGGGTGACACCAATAAAGAGTGTTGTCTCTGGTGAAACCAAAGACAATCCAAAGACATTTTTATGGATACCTTCCAATTGCAAACAT
>Ga0209748_1000322_pt1 | contig 26658 bp, 24 predicted proteins | sample BarGraIncu00421A_FD_185490 | JGI IMG/M metagenome (GOLD analysis project Ga0209748, IMG submission 185490) | Arctic peat soil microbial communities from Barrow, Alaska - Barrow Graham LP Incubations 004-21A (SPAdes) (version 2) | ecosystem: Environmental > Terrestrial > Soil > Wetlands > Peat... | reverse complement strand
CAAAAAAACAATGGGAGAATGCCCGAGTGGCTAAAGGGGGCGGACTGTAAATCCGTTGACGGCGTCTACGATGGTTCGAATCCATCTTCTCCCACCAAATAATTTATCTGACCCATTAGCTCAGTTGGTAGAGCATCTGACTTTTAATCAGGGTGTCGGGCGTTCGAGTCGCCCATGGGTCACCATTTCAAACAATAAAAAACCGCTATTTATAGGGGTTTATTTTTTTTTGCCGAAATATGGGTATAGTATAAGTAGTACGCTTCATTTATTTGGTGGTAATTCGAGTTTTTTATTTAAAAAGATCAATGCCCAGTTAACCAAGGGGTAATTATCTGTACCTCAGTGTATTAATATTTACCAAAATATTCAAGAAATATGCGATAATTAAGTAAGTTCGTAAATCGAGAAATCGCAATGGGTTGTCTCAGAAAATAGAGGTTGCCAACACTATTAAAAGTGCTATAATGAAAATTATACTAAATGAAAATTCCTGTTAGAAAGGAGCCTTGGAATGTTGCATAGTGAAGATGCCGATATTAGTAAAGTCCTCAGACAAGTCATTGAACTTGATAAAAGGGCTGAGCGTATCAAAAGTAATGTAATGGAAAGAGCAGAAGAAATCCTGGAGCAGACAAAAAAAAGAATCATCGATAAAGAAAAAGTGGAATTAGACCAGGTGCAAGAGGAAGAAAAAAATAATTATCAAAATGAGATAGCTAAAGCGAAAGATGAATCTCTTTTAATCATTGATTCCATGAAACAGGATATTGGCAAATTGCAGTGTCGGTATAATGAAATGAAAGATCAAAAAGCGACGGAATTTTTAGATGATTTATTTAAGACGTGAATTAATGGCCATAAAATGATAGAGAAAAGTGTGGATGTGAATGTCAAAAAGTAAACATGCATGTATTAATACAAAAGCCATTGCCATGAGATCCCGAAGAATCAATGATGAAGATTATCAGGAGCTGATTAAGTCAAAAGACATAAAAGATGTATTTCTATATTTACGTGATAATACCTACTATACTGACTTTTTAAAGGAATTAAATCCTGAAAATCTTCATAGAACTGAGCTTGAGACACACCTCAATGATTTAAAAGTGCGAGAAGCTGAAAAACTCATGCATTATTTAGCTGGGGAAGAGAAAATGTTTTTTCAGACGTTTTTGGTTCGTTTGGAGGTTGAATCTTTAAGAATTTTAATTCGTGGTATTTATAAAGGGGAGGAGCTGGATACTCTAAAAAGCTTCATTGTTTATTCCAGAAAATATTCGAAGGTACCCTTTGAACGTCTTTTACGAGCAAGGGATTGGGAAGAATTTAAAAAATATTTGATGAATACCGATTATTATAGAATTCTAGAAATTCATAAAGAGATTAAATTGGATCAGGATTTGGTTGTTATTGAAAAAAATTTAGATCGTTACTATTATGATCTGCTTAAGAACCGATTACTGAAACTTAGCAAAAAGCAGAATCAAAACCTGGTTAAAGCACAGGGACGTAATATCGATTTGATTAATTTAATCTGGATCTATCGTGGAAAAAAGTTTTATAATCTGTCACGAGAGGAACTTATTGTTTATTTCTTAAAGGGTGGCTTTGAACTTAAGGAAAAGCAATTGATTGCACTGGCTGAGGCAAAGGATTTTCTGGAATTAAAGGAACAGCTTGGGACTTCAGAATATGCTTTTCTTTTTAATCACACCAAAACCATTGACCTATTTATGGAACGTCGACGAGAGCGTTATCTGTACTTTATGTATTTAAAGCTCTTCAAAGAAGCCGAGGGTGGTTTAGGGCGTGTCGTCGCTTATATTCGTCTTTTGGATTTTGAAATTGAAGATATAACATCAATTATCGAGAGTAAACGTTACCGTATGGGACGAACAGAAACAAAAAAATATTTAATCAGACCCATTGATTAGTGTGTGAAAGGAAGTATTTTATGGCAATTGAAAATGTGATTATGATGAATGTAGTGGGAAAAATCAGCTATGTCGATAAATATACCAAAGACATTTTTCTTTTCAATGACATTCAGATTGTAGATGCCATGAATGAAATCGATTCTGGTCGGTTTATTCTTCCGATTCGGGAAGAAAACATTGATGAACTCCTGGGGTTTGCACAACTAAAGTCTGGTGAATTCATGATGGATGAAACGAATTTTGTTAAAACAGTAAAAAAGTTAAGTGAACTCTATAAAGGCTCCCTTATTTTGGACATGGGGTCCTTAGCAAAGGGTGATAATGATCTTGATGAGGCATTAGCCAAAGCAACTGAATTTGAAGATAACCTTGAACTTGAGTATGGTGAACTAAATGAGCTTAATTCAAAGATTGAAGCCCTTAAAAAAAGTAAGACTGCCTATACTTATTTAAATGAGTTGGATGTAGAAATGAGTGAGCTGGATAACCTGAAAAACTTTTCTTATAGTTTAGGTTCAGTGACCAGAGACAATGCAGCGCGGCTTAAAAGTATTTACAACAGTGTTACCTCTATTGTTTTCCATGTGGGAAATCAGGAAGACAACGAAGAGGTTTTCATGATTGTTTCCCCTAAAGATTTAGAAATTGAAACCCAACGCATTTTAAAAGCCCTTAATTTTAAACCCATCGAGGGGATTAATCCTGAATATTCAATGTCTCCCAGGAAAATCCTTGAAACAATAACCGTTGAAATAAATACACTGAATGAAAAATACGAAGAACTAAGCAAAAACTTAAATACACATTTGATGGGCTACCGAAATGAAGCGACCGTTTGCTTTAATACCCTGAGTCTATATATAAATATGACGATTATTAAAAGGCATATGGCTTTTAGTGAAGAGAACTTTTATTTTTCAGGTTGGATTTCAAAAAAAGATAAAAAAAGAATGGAAGTTATTGCAGCTAGATATCCAAAGATTATTGTTATGTTTTCAGAAACGAATGATGGAATGATGACACCACCCACAAAAATGAAAAACAATTGGCTTTTTCGTCCATTTGAAGCTATCGTGAAAATGTATGGGGTTCCATCATACAATGAGCTGGACCCAACCCCTTTTTTGAGCATTACTTATATGTTTTGTTTCGGATTTATGTTCGGTGATGTGGGCCAGGGACTTGTCCTGGCTATTGCCGGATTTATTCTTGGAAAAAGGGGAGTGGAGCTTGGGAAGGTGCTCTTTCGCTTAGGACTATGCTCGACATTCTTTGGCTTTATGTATGGCAGTATTTTTGGATTTGAGAATGTGATCCAATCGGTTTGGATCAGACCATTTAACGACGTCAATACTGTCCTTATCACAGCCGTTGCTACCGGTATTATGATGCTTTTTGTTGCCTATATTTATAGCATTATCAATAAACTCAAAAAAAAAGACATTAAAGAAGGCGTTTTTGGGAAAAATGGCATTTGCGGCTTTATTCTTTATGCATCACTTTTAGGCCTTGTGGCTTTTAAATTAGGCATTTTTAAGGTTACTCAAGGATTGATTCCTGCTTTAATCATTCTTGCTATCCTTATGGTAGTCATCGTTCTTATCAGGGAACCACTGGCAAACTTTCTTTTAAAGCGTAAAAAACTTTATGAAGAAATTCCATCCGAATATTACATAGAGAGTAGTTTTGAACTTTTTGAAATGCTGTTAGCCATGTTTAGCAACACCATTTCATTTATTCGTATTGGTGCTTTTGCGCTGACCCATGTGGGCCTTTTTATGGCCTTTCAAACCCTGGCAGGTATGGCACAAAATGGAGTCATCAGCGTTGGCGTTTTCATTTTCGCAAATGTTTTAATTATTGGACTCGAGGGATTAATTGTATCAATTCAAGCTTTAAGATTACAATTTTATGAATTATTCAGTAAATATTATACAGGTGATGGTGTTGAATTTAAACCAATTGACCTGCAAATTAATTTATTATAAGGAGAACACAAAATGAATGTATTGACTCTGATTACAACTGGTGCAGGTTTACTGGTATTGGGAACCATTAGCTTAGGTGTATATTTTATTTACAATGATTGTGATGAAAAACGTACTAAGATGAAAAAGTTTCTGCGTATTAATCTATCTGCCTTTATTCCAATTTTAGGAGGAGCCTTAGTATTTATGGCTCCAAGCATTGTTTCAGCTGCAAGCACTAGTGCCGGCGGTGGTACCACCGATGCCGGTCTTGGTTACATTGCAGCCGCACTTTCCACAGGACTTGCCTGTCTTGGGGCAGGCTATGCCGTTGGTGTTGTTGGTTCGGCAGCCCTCGGTGCAGTATCTGAAGATCCGAAAATTTTAGGTAAAACGTTAATTTATGTTGGTCTTGCAGAAGGTGTTGCAATTTACGGCTTAGTTATTTCAATTTTGATTTTAGGAAGTCTATAAAAATGAAATCTTATGTGATCAGTGAGAATCGTGATTCTTTTTTAGGAATGCAGCTGGCTGGTATTGAGGGGATTTATCTAAGAACGAGTGAAGATATAGAAAATGCATTTAAAAACGCGTTAAAAAATAAGGATATTGGGATTATTTTTTTAACAGAAAAGGCATATCTCATGATGGAAGAATTGGTAATCGAATCAAAGAAAAAATATTTTTCTCCACTGATTACAATTATTCCTGATCGGTACGGTTACCAAAGAGAAGAAGGAATGATTACACACTATATAAAAGAATCTGTGGGATTATAAGGATGTGATTAAATGATTTCAGTTGAAGAAAAACTTCAGGTATTTACCCAGTATCTTTTAAAAAATGTGCGGAAATTAGGAAAGGATACAATCAAAGAAGCAAAAGAGAAAAAACAGGAAATGCTGGAAGCTTCCAGATTGAAAATAATAAAAGAAAAGCGAGCTGCTGAAGAACGTAGTGAACACACAATTTTTAGAGATAAGAACAAAATCATTGCAGAAGGTAAAAATAAGGCAAAAACACTTGAGTTAGAAGAAAAAAATCAAATATTATTGGACTTCAATCAATTAATATTTGAAAAAGCTAAAAGTTGTACGACAAAAGAGGTTTATAACACCTATCTCAGTGGCTGTGTTGATGAAATTCCTAATGTCTTTAAAGAAAAAAAAGATCTCATTGTATTTGCACAAGAGCGAGATCTTCCCAACATAAAACAATTATTTAAAGAAAAGCTTTCTGATTATAAAATAGAATACCGATCCGAAACAAAAGATAGCATTGGAGGGCTGATTGTAGAGGATGCTGATATCCGGATTCATTGTGATTTTACCATTGATAATCTTTTAAAGACCAATTATAAACGCATCGGAATGATACTTAATGGGTTTATGGAAAAGCAGGTGAGCTAAATGATGGAAACCGAACAAAATAAAGTCAGAGGCATTATTTCTGCCATCAATGGTCCAGTTATTAAAGGTACAAATATGACATCTTTTAAAATGCGGGAAATGGTTATGGTAGGAAAAAATCGACTTATTGGGGAAGTCATTGTTTTAGAAGGTGATGTCGGAACTATTCAGGTTTACGAAGAAACCGAAGGCTTGAAAACCGATGAAGAAATTACACCAACGGGTCATCCTCTCAGCCTGAAATTAGGACCCGGGATGTTAAAAAACATGTTTGATGGCATCCAGCGTCCACTGGAAAAAATTCTTGAAATTTCACCAATATTCATACCTGAAGGTATTGGTTTATTGTCCATTGATGAAAAAAAGCTTTGGGATGTAACAATCACCAAAAATATTGGGGATGTTTTATTGGCAGGAAGTGTATTTGGTTTTATTCAGGAAACAAAAGTTATTGAAAATCGGTTATTAGTACCTCCAAATATCTCGGGAAAAGTGATTGAGGTTTCCCCAAGTGGAGCTTATACCACAGAAGATGTACTTCTAAAAATCCAGGATGAAAAAAATGAAATACATGAACTGAAAATGGCCCATGAATGGCCGGTACGTACGCCACGTCCATCAGCTTATCGAAGAGAGACTCTGGTACCACTCATTACAGGGCAACGGATCATCGATATGTTTTTTCCCATTGCCAAAGGAGGCACCGCTGCTATTCCCGGCGGTTTTGGTACCGGAAAAACCATGACCCAGCATCAGCTTGCAAAATGGTCTGACGCTGATATTATCGTTTATATTGGGTGTGGTGAACGTGGCAATGAAATGACAGAGGTTCTTGAAGACTTTCCCAAGTTAATTGATCCCCGGTCAGGTGAATCAATTATGGAGCGTACGGTTCTTATTGCAAACACCTCTAACATGCCGGTTGCTGCTCGTGAAGCCAGCATCTATACCGGAGTGACCATTGCTGAATATTTCAGAGACATGGGTTATGCAGTGGCTATAATGGCAGATTCAACCTCCCGTTGGGCAGAAGCATTACGCGAGATTTCAGGACGTCTGGAAGAAATGCCGGCAGAAGAAGGTTATCCGGCTTACTTGCCTTCACGAATTGCAGAATTTTATGAACGTGCCGGAAGCATCGAGACCCTTGGTGGAGATGAGGGGTCAATTACTATTATTGGTGCCGTCTCGCCGGCTGGCGGTGATTTCTCAGAACCGGTCACTGAAAATACCAAGCGTTTTGTTAATGTTTTTTTAGCTCTGGATAAAAGCCTGGCATATGCCCGTCATTATCCTGCGATTAACTGGCTGGAAAGCTATAGTGGTTATATTAAAATTTTATCAGACTGGTATGAAGACAATGTTGCCGTGGATTGCATTAGCTTGAGAAATAAAATGCTTGAAATTTTGTATGAAGAAAACAAGCTTCTGGAAATGGTAATGCTTGTTGGCGAGGATGTTCTTCCTGATGATCAACGGTGGGTTCTGGAAATTGCTAAAATTATCAAAGTGGGTTATCTCCAACAAAATGCCTATAACAAAGAAGATACTTATGTACCATTGGAAAAACAATATGTCATGCTTAAATCCATTGAATACCTTTATGAAAAAGGACGTTCTGGTTTAAAACTGGGTATTCCAACCTCCCAACTCAAGGACGCTGAACTCTTCAGTCAATTTATAAAGATGAAATATACCATTCCAAATGATGATCTCAGTGGTATCGATCAATTGAAAGATGCCGTTGATGTTTACTATGAAACACTCTTCAAGAAATATGAGAATTAAGGGGGAAAACAATGAAAAGAGATTATTTGAAAATTGACAAGGTTGTCGGGCCCCTTATTCAAATATCGGATGTGGATGACGTGTTTTACGGGGAAGTAGTTGACATCGTTGACAATATCACCGGTAAAGTTAAAAAAGGCAAAGTCATCAAAATTGAAGGAACAAATGTGGTGATCCAGGTTTTTCAAAGCACTTCCGGATTAGCCGCTGGAAACAGCACCATAAAATTTACCGGCGGGGCCTTTAATTTACCGATGTCACTTGATTTGCAAGGGCGTATTTTCAATGGCATTGGAGAGCCAATTGACAATGGCAGCGATATTTTCAGCATGGTTGAAGCCAATATTAATGGCAGACCTATTAATCCAATGGCCAGAGAATATCCGAGAAACTTTATTCAAACGGGGATTTCATCCATTGATACCCTTGCGACCCTGATAAGAGGCCAAAAACTCCCGATCTTTTCAGGAAATGGTTTACCCCATAATGAACTGGCTGCCCAGATTGTCAGACAAGCCCAATTAGGGGACAATGAGGATGAAGGCTTTGGTGTGGTTTTTGCAGCCATTGGCGTCAAGCATGATGATGAAAAATATTTCAGAAAAAGCTTTACTGAGGCGAATGTAATGGATCGGGTGGTCATGTTTGTTAACTATGCCGATGACCCCATTGCCGAAAGAATTACAACCCCACGTTGCGCATTAACTGCTGCTGAATACCTTGCTTTTGAAAAAAACATGCATATTCTGGTTGTGATGACTGATATTACAAGCTATTGTGAAGCCCTGCGGGAAATTTCATCGGCACGGGAAGAGGTGCCCAGCCGAAAAGGATATCCGGGCTATATGTATTCTGATTTAGCTTCGCTTTATGAGCGTGCAGGAATGCTCGAAAATCAGAAGGGATCGATTACGTTTTTACCTATTTTAACTATGCCAAACGATGATATTACTCACCCAATAGCCGATTTAACTGGTTATATAACCGAAGGACAGATCGTTCTGGGGCGCGATCTTTTTCAAAGAAGCATTTATCCTCCGGTGGCTATTTTACCTTCATTGTCCCGATTAATGAAAGATGGTATTGGTGAAGGCTTTACCCGTGAAGATCACGCAGAAGTTGCCAATCAGCTCTTTGCTTCATACTCCAGAGTCCAGGAAGTCAGGGATTTATCGCAGATTATCGGGGAAGATGATTTGAGTGAGACTGATAAAAAATTCATGGATTTTGGCCGGGCCTTTGAAGCACAGTTTTTAAATCAGGAGTTTGACGAAAGTCGAAATATCTTAGAGAGTCTTGATTTGGGGTGGCATCTCCTATCCATATTGCCACTTTCTGAACTGGATCGATTAAGCCCTGAAAACATTGATAAATACTTTCCTAAAGAAAAGTAGGTGAGAGCATGGCTATTAAAACGACTCCTACCAAGGCAAATCTCATCAAGACAAAGGGCCGTCTGAATTTTTCCGAAAAAGGATATGACCTTTTAGATAAAAAAAGAACCATATTGATCCAAGAAATTTTGCAGCTGGTAAAAGAAGCAGAAATAATTGAAAAGGAAATTCGAAGCCTCTTTCAAGAAGCCTATGAGGCTTTGCAGGAAACCAGTATTAGTATGGGTCTAAACCATTTAGAAGAATTTGCAGTGTCAGTAACCCCGGAGATTCCTTTTGATATTCGTGCACGAAGCGTTATGGGGGTTGACATTCCCGAAGTAATTTACACTGAAAAAGCGGATGTGGCGCTACCCTATGGTTTTTATGAGAACAATCCGGCCTTGGACATTACCATCAAAAAATTTAATGATGTTAAATATTTGTCCTACCAGTTGGCTCAAATTGAAACCACAGCCTATAAGCTCTCCCTGGAAATAAAAAAGACCCAGAAAAGTGCAAATGCTCTGGATAAAATTCGAATTCCACAATTAAGAGAAGAAATTAAATATATTCAGGATACCATAGAGGAAAAAGAACGGGAAGAGTTTTTTAGACTTAAAAAAATCAAGAGCAAACGATAAAACTAATTCAGAAAAATAGTTTGTGAACATAAAAAAAGCCAGATCAATTGAGTTTTGGCTTTTTTATGTCCACTAACCCGTCCCCAGTACAATTGTGCTGGGGACTTGCTTTTCTGCTTTATCTACAGTCAGAAACCAGAATTAACTGTGGTCTGGCTTTTTTTATGTTTAAAGATTGTTTTATTAGCTGGGATTATATATCTCTTCTTTGGGGATGATAATAATACCTGATTTTGTTAAAATATCAATGGCTTTTTCCTGATCATCCGCTTTTAATATAATCAGAGGTGAACCAACATTGTTCGGCATGACAAAGGAATAAACATATTCAATATTAATATCATTCTCATAAAGCACATTAAAGATGTCGTGAAAGCTGCCAACCTTATCTGAAGGCTCTACCGCTAAAACCATACTTTGCTTGACAACATGCCCGGCGTTTTTAAGTGCCTTCACACCTTCTTCAGGTCTGTCAACCACTATCCGTAAGATACCAAATTCGGCACTATCAAAAACTGAGATTGCTCTGATATCAACAGAGGCGTCCTTTAAAACTTTTGTAATTTTGCTGAGATGTCCCTTTTTATTTTCTATAAAAACAGATAATTGATTAATTAACATTGTTAACCTCCTATAATTTTTCAGATCTTAAATCAATCACACGTTTTGCCTTGCCTTCAGATCGTGCCAGACTTTTGGGCTCTACCAGATGAATCCCGGCATGAATCCCCAGAATGGTATGAAGCTTTACTTCTATTTCTTTATAGAGTCGTTCCAAAAGAGTAACCGAATCCAGGAGATTATGATCCTTTACTTCAACATCAATTTCAATGTGATCAAGATAACCTTTTTTCAGCACGCGAATCTGGTAGTTTGAGCCAATGCCCTGGATGCCAAGGAGAACGCCTTCAATCTGTGAAGGGAAGACATTAACCCCGCCAATGATCAGCATATCATCGGTTCGTCCTGTGATTTTTGCCATTCGAGCAGATGTTCTGCCACAATCACAAGGGGTGAAATCAAGACGAGTAATATCTTTAGTCCGGTATCGAATCAAAGGAAGCGCTTCCTTTGTGATTGGGGTAATAACCAGTTCGCCGGTTGAACCTTCCGGAAGAACCTCAAGGGTTTCCGGATCAATAATTTCGGCGATAAAATGATCCTCACAAATATGCATACCTTTAAGGGCCAGACATTCCCCGGAAACCCCTGGGCCGATGAGTTCGCTCATCCCATAATTTTCGGTTGAAAAAATCCCCCAGGCTTCATTAAGCTTTGAACGCATTTCCTCGGTAGAGCCTTCTCCGCCAAAAAGACCGTATTTTAAGAAGAGATCCTTTTTCGGGTCAATGCCCATTTCATAAGCGACTTCGGCAATATGCAAGGCATAGGAAGGGGTAGCCACAAGAGCCGTTGTCTGGAAATCCTGCATGATCATAATTTGCTTTTGAGTATTGCCGCTGGACATGGGAATAACCCCAGCCCCGACTTTTTCTAATCCCTGCTGTAAGCCAAAAGCTCCGGTAAAAAGTCCGAATCCGAAAGAAATCTGAGCGGTATCGGCATCGGTAACCCCGCCCATGGTAACAATTCGGGCAATGAGCTCAGTCCATACCTGCATATCATTTTGTGTATAACCCACAACTGTAGGTTTGCCGGTGGTGCCTGAGGAAGCATGATAGCGGACAATTTTGTTTTTAGGTTTTGCAAAAAGACCAAAGGGATAGGTTTCCCGAAGGTCTTCTTTTGTTGTAAAAGGAAGATGGCGAATATCATCAAGACAACGAATATCTTCTGGTTTAATACCGGCCTCTTTGAACTTTCTTTGATAATGCGGAACATTTTCATAGACAAGGGCTAAGGTATTGGACAGACGTTCAAATTGCAGCTTTCGGAGTTCCTCCCGGGATAGTGTTTCTTTTTCTGACCAGATTTTCATAAATAATTCCCCTTATACTTAGGCAGATAAAACTGCCGATAGTGTGATTATAATAGATTATTTTCCAGGTTTCCATGAGCTTTTCAGTGATACAATTTGGTTGAAAACAGGTGTTTCCGGGGTTGAATACTTAGGATCAACTGAGAAAAACCCATTGCGAATAAACTGGAATTTTTCTAATGCTTTTGCCTTCATAACCTCTGGTTCAGCATAGGCTTCAATAATTTTAAGAGAGTTTGGATTGATTCGATCGAGAAAGTTATCTTTATTGAGCCCTTCATCATCTTCGACGAGATTATCATAAAGGTGGATTTCCACTTTCTTAGCGAGATTTGCATCCACCCAATGGATGGTGCCTTTGACCTTACGCTCGGCAAAACCACTGCCGGATCGGGTGGCCGGATCGTAGGTGCATTTTAGCTCAATGATGTTCCCATCAGTATCTTTGATTACCTCGTTACAGATTACAAAATAAGCTCCGCGAAGGCGTACTTCATTTCCCGGGAATAGCCGATAGAACTTTTTAGGAGGTACTTCCATAAAATCTGAACGCTCTACGAAAATTTCACGGCTGAAAGGTGTACGGTAGTTGCCGATTTCAAGATCTTCCTGGTTCAGAGGAAGATCAACCCATTCAACCTGACCTTCAGGATAATTGGTAATCGTTACTTTTAATGGATCAAGAACTGTCATTAAACGGGGCGCTTTGAATTTAAGGTCATCTCGGATAAAGTGTTCAAGCATGGCAATATCCACGGTGCTATTGGTTTTAGCAATGCCGATGGCTTCACAGAATGCCTGGATGGATTCAGAGGTATAACCTCTTCGACGTAAGCCGGATATGGTTACCAGTCGGGGGTCATCCCAGCCATCGACAATTTTTTCATCCACCAGTTGTTTTAAAAAGCGTTTTCCCAAAATAGTTTTGGTTAGATTTAACTTGGCAAATTCAATTTGCCTTGGAGGTTCTTTTTGAAAATCATCAAGGTTAGAAAGTACCCAGTCGTAAAAAGGCCGGTGATCCTCAAACTCAAGAGTACAGAGTGAATGGGTAATACCTTCGATGGCATCCTCAATGGGATGGGCGTAGTCATACATGGGAAAAATAAACCATTCAGCCTGGGTTGCATGGTGGGTTGTGTGAAGAATCCGGTAAATTGCCGGGTCACGCATGTTCATATTAGGGCTGGTCATGTCAATTTTAGCTCTTAACACCCGAGATCCTTCAGGCAACTTACCAGTTTTCATTTGTTCGAAAAGGGTTAAATTTTCTTCGATACTTCGGCAACGATAAGGACTCTCTTTGCCACATTCGGTGAGATTTCCCCGGTATTCCCGCATTTCATCAGCAGTGTGATCGTCCACAAAAGCCAGGCCTTTTTTGATTAATTCAACGGCATAGGTTGACATTTTTTCGAAATAACTGGATGCGAAAAAAAGCCGATCCTCCCAGTCAATGCCTAACCAGGTGAGGTCTTCTTTAATGGAGTCTACATATTCCATGTCCTCTTTAATAGGATTGGTATCATCAAAACGCAAATTAAACTTTCCCTGGTACTGTTGGGCAATGCGGTAATTAAGCAGAGAAGCCTTGGCGTGGCCTATATGTAAATAACCATTCGGTTCTGGTGGGAATCGGGTATGAACGCGGTCGTTTTTATAGACCTTATCAGCAATGTCATGATCAATTGCGTTTGTAATAAAATTTGTCTTTTTTTCTGTGTGCTCCATTAAAATCCTCCTGTTTTTCATATCAGCCAATAATACCATAAACAGGGGATTATTACAATACATGGGGTTGTCAGACAATCTCAGAAAAGAGTTGATTATTTTTTTATAAACTGGCCGTTCTTATAGAAAAGTTCCCCATCAGCATAAATTTCGCCACTGGTTTTCATATCGCAAAGCATATCCCAGTGGAGAAGAGAGTCGTTCACCGGGCCACATTCCGGATAGGAGCTTCCCAGGGCAAGGTGAATAGTGCCACCGATTTTTTCGTCAAATAACATATTTTTCGTAAATTTTTTAATGCCATAGTTGGTGCCAATGGCAAATTCGCCGGCAAAATGCGAACCTTCATCGGTTTCGATGAGCGCTTTTAATAAATCTTCACCTTGTTTTGCAGTGGCATCGATGACGCGGCCATTTTTAAAAGTCAGCTTTATATCCTCAATTTCCTGGCCACTGTAAATACCTGGGAAAGAAAAACGTATTTTCCCGTTCAGACTTTCCTTTTCCGGAGCGGTGAAGACTTCGCCGCTGGGGAAATTATGATGACCATCCGAGTTGATCCAAATTCGGTTTTCAGTGCTCAGGGTCAAGTCTGTATCCTGGGCAATAATATGGAATTTGGTTTTTGTATTAAGATAATCTACCATGGTTTGCTGGTGATCACGAATGCTTTTCCAGGATGCCACAGGGTCGGTTGTATCGATGAGACAGCCTTCAAAAACAAAGCTTTCATAGTCTTCCAAGGACATTCCTGCTTCCTGGGCCCCGCTTTCCGTAGGGTAAAGACAAAGTGTCCAATCCATTTGCTGCTGGGCAACCCGATCTTTAAAGATTTTTGTGATGGGAGCATTAGCTCGGCGTTGAAGGGTAATACGCTCGCCGGGAATGGCCGTAAGAGCTTTTAAATTGTGATCGCCTAAGATAGTGAGTACCTTATCGGCTTTTGAATAAGTTTCCATCATTAATGGAGAATTAAAACGAAGTTGGTCGTCACTGCCTTCTTTCAATAGGATCTCAGAAATCCCATCAGGTATAAGTAACACCGTAGGATGCGCTCCAACTTTTAATATTTCACGAAAACATTCTTTGATCAGCGGCATGGCTAATTCCGATCCGCGAATAACAACCCATTCATTTTTTTTAACATAAAGGGAATAGTTTACCAGGGTATTTGCATATTTAATAAGACGTTTATCTCTCACTGTTTATCTCCTTATTATTGAATTGATATTATTAAATATATACGATAAGAGATTTAAACTCAATAAAAAAATAAAAAAAGTAGGTGACAAGGATATATGAATCATGTATAATGCCAATAGTATAGTTAATGATTAAGTTAGTAAATGGGAACCACGTCTAGACAAACATGTCCATGCTCCATTTAAATTGAGAATAATCAGATCCTGTACACTAAATTATATGGAGGTAACTCATGGAAGAAAAAACATTAATCTGTCAAGACTGCGGCGAAGAATTTGTATTCACTATTGGTGAACAAGAATTCTATCAAGAAAAAGGTTTCGATAACGAACCAAAAAGATGTCGTGAATGTCGTACAAAAAGAAAACAAACAAGACGACCAAGAAACAGCAGTTTCTAGGATCACTTTAGAAATTCAAAAAAGATCCCTTTTAGGGATCTTTTTTTTACTTCCATCAAAGACAATAACTAGCAATAACGTCTTTACAAATTATTAACAAAAAAATAGAAATGCAACTAACGAATTCAAGTAAAGAATTCAAGAGAAAGAAAACAAATGATAGACAAAGCCCTTGTTTATATCGTAAAATGTAGTGACAATACCCTGTACACGGGGTGGACCCGAAATATTGAAGCACGGCTGATGGCTCATAATTCAGGAAGAGGGTCCAAATACACACGTTCCCGTTTGCCGGTCATATTAATGTATTGGGAAATGCTTGAAACAAAATCCGATGCCCTTAAAAGAGAAGCAGCCATTAAAAAATTAACGCGAAAACAAAAATTAAAACTGATTAATGAAGAGGCGCACAAATAGCTAAAGGTAAAGGAGAGTACAATGGTACCGATTGTAGATCAATTTCCGGTTTATCAAAATTTGGCCAATGGGGATATTATCATTATTTTATATGATGTTTTTGTCTTTTTGCTTTTTGTATTTGAATTTTTTCTTTATATTAATAAGGAACGTTTTGTCCAGGAGTTGAAAACCTGTGAGGAAAAAAAAATAAAACCGCTGAGAAAATTCTTTGTCAGATTGGCTGTCAACTATGATCGACATGGACTCATTACCGTAACAGGCCTTTTGTTTTTCATCTCTTTATTGGTCATTTCAAGGCATCATATGGTAACATTTACTGATGTGCTCGGTATTTTTATAAGTTTACTTATTTTTACCATGCTGGTCTACTTTGTTCAACGGATCTTTATGAGATTGAATCAGTTCCAGGATGCGGTGGTTTCACGTTTTGTTGATCTCATTTTTTATTTAATGCTGGGGCATGCCTTTGTGATGTTTGAAAATTTTATTGCTCCGCCAACATTGCCTTTGGGTCTGATCGGTTTGGGATTTGCACTTATTCTTTGCTATTCGGTGATGTTAAGAGCCATTGTGAATCCTAGTATGATTCGCAGTTCGGTTTCTAAACGGAGACAGTACCAGGAATCCGCAGCTATTCTAAAAGGAATGCTGGCAATCGTATTATGTGAGGTAGGAATCTTGTATCTCATGGTTTTTAATTGTTTTAAAATTAATCCTGGATTGTACGTTTCCAGTGATAGTAGAATTCTAAACGCCTTTGATATGTTATATTACCTTATCATTTCCTTTGCCACCATTGGCTATGGAGATATTCATCCTGTTCGATTGGGAGGACTCTTTTATAGTGAACTCGTGGCAATGATTATTGGCATGACCAGCATGTTCAGTACGGCTATTTTTGTAGGTGCAATCGTGGCCGGAGCTACCCAATTAAGTCGAATGCAACTTGAAGAAACCAGCAAGGATATGAATTCTGAAAAAACTGAAATAGTGCCGGGAATCAGAGAAAAATTCATAGAGAAATTTAAATATAAAGATAAATAAACAGTATTAAAGAGAGGATACAAAAAATGAAGTTTTATTTTGCACTTTGGTACGCAAAAATTCTTGGCTGGGTTATCAATAGAGTCAGCAAAGATCGAGGCACCAACCTACCTGGAGAAAAAGCTTTAAAAATTGATCCCAGTTTTGTGAAAAATTTTAAAAATCTTGATTATGGTAACGTGATTTTTATTACAGGTACCAACGGGAAGTCAACCACAACCAATCTGATTGCCCATATTTTAAAAGAAAATGGAAAGAAGATTATTTCGAACATCGAAGGCGCCAACCTTCTTGGAGGAATCGCCACTATTTTGGCTAAAGAATCCACGTTCACAGGGAAATTAAAAGCCGATTACTTTGTTTTTGAAACGGATGAACGATATCTGCCACTGATTTATGCACAATTGCCCGCTGAAAACATGCTCATCACTAATCTGCAAAAAGATCAGGTACAGCGAAACGGTGATCCGGATTTTATTTATCGTAAACTCGCATCCTTTATCAATAAAGGCATGACTCTGTTTTTAAACAATGAAGAGCCACGTTCCAAGTCCTTTGAATGTATGGATGACCACTCTGTTTACTATGGGGTTCAGAAGCATCAGGAATCCTTCATTAAAGGAACAGATTATCCTACCTTAGCCTGTCCGGAATGTCACCATGACATTCAATTTGATTATTATAACACCGATAATGTTGGTCCCTTTCACTGCGGGAGCTGTGGCAACGCAAGTGAGAAAAATCCGGATTACGAGATTACAGACATTAATTTTAATGAAAAAACCTTTAGACTCAGAGATGTGGTGTTTGATATGCCCTATGACTTGCCCTTTATGTTTTATAATTACGCAGGTGCATTGGCCATTAGCCAGGAACTTTGTGGTATTTCGCCGGTTGAAGCCGCTAAATCCTTTAAGAATTTTAAAAATATAGGTGGACGATTCGAAGAGTTAAAATTCAAAGAGAAAACCATTAAATATACCCGGATTAAACAAGAAAATCCGGATACCCTTCAAAGTGCCCTTAATGTTATCGCCTTTGATCCCCAGGAAAAAATGGTTGCATTTGGACTTAATGTTGTGGAGGACTTTACACCATACTATACCAACACCTTTTACGCCTATGATTGTGATTTTAAACCATTGGTGGATTCAAAGGTTGAACGGTATCTTTGCTTTTCGGAACATGCTTCCTATGATACAGCCAACCGTCTCTTATATGAAGGCGTTAGCAGAGAGGCAATTACAATTATGGACAGCGATGATATTACCAAAATATTTGAAATAATTGATGAAGTAAAAAGCAATAATATTTATCTGATTACAAAGCTTGCAACGTTTGAAAATATGAAAAAATTCATTGAAGGAGGGAAAAGTAATGGATAAGATTTTAAAAATTGGTTGGCTTTTTCCTAATACCCTAAACCTTCATGGTGATCGAGGAAATATTTTAGCGATGAAGGCCGAAGGCAACCGCCGGGGGTACCGTGTTGAAGTTTACCAGATCACCTTGGATTCACAAAACTTTAATCCCATGGACTATGATTTTCTCTTTTGTGCCCCAGGTGAAATGGTTCATTTTCCGGAAATTATCCGTTTTTTAACGCTCTATAAGAAAGCACTAATCGCTTTTATAGAGAATCGACCTCTTTTGGTTACCGGAACGTCGATTGGACTTTTCGCAGATAAAATTGCCCGTTCAGATGGGTACATCATTCCCGGACTAAATATTCTGAAAATAAAGTGCACTGAAAACAACGCAGTGTATGGGGATGATTTGTTTTTCGACTGTCATTATAACGGAAAGGAAATGTCGATTATCGGGAGTCAGATTCAGATGATGAATCTTGAGATTCTTGAAGAAACCCCTTTTGGCTATTTAAAATACGGCTATGGTAATACAGGAAGCACAAAGCAAGAAGGAGTGATCAATGGCAAAGGGATTTTTACCAACACTCTCGGGCCTCTTCTTGTATGCAACCCCTGGTTAACCGAAGAGATTTTAAATCTCATTGATTTAAACAAGGGAATATCCAACTGGCAGATAAAAAGAGATAACACACTTGAAGAACAATCCTTAAAAACCAAGGTTGATTTTATAAAAAACAAGAAAACCGCGCTTACAAACACAACGATGGGTGAATAACAGAGACATGAACAATAATAAAACAAAAAAACAAGTTGTTATTGGATTAAGCGGAGGCGTTGACAGTGCCACCGCAGCATATCGATTAAAGGAAGAAGGTTACGATGTTATCGGCGTAACCTTTAATTTTTTTGATGACGAAAAGATGTTAGTAACAGCAGCAAGGGTAGCCGAGCAGCTGGGAATTATTCATCATATTGTCAATGCTCAGTCTCGGTTTAAACAAAATGTGATTAAACCCTTTATTGAGGGCTACAAATCCGGTAAAACTCCGAACCCCTGTATGTTCTGTAATCAGAGATTGAAATTTAAATTGCTTTTAGAAACCGCCGGGAACTATAATAATTGCATGATCGCAACGGGTCATTATGCGGAAATTCAAAAGGTCGGAGAGGTTTACAGACTTTTTGCAAGTAAAAATAAAACAAAGGATCAATCTTATTTTCTGTACCATTTAAACCAGTCAATTCTTAGCCGTCTTATTCTGCCTCTTAATAGTTTTAAATCTAAAGCTGAAGTGAGAGAGATCATTCAGAACCTGCTGCCAGACATTGCAAACGGACCTGAAAGTCAGGGGATTTGCTTTATTCCAAATGGCAATCATCCTTTGTTTCTTAAGGAAGCCATCTTTGGTTCGCACCCGGTTCCCAAAGGTAATTTAGTGGATCGTTATGGTAAATTGCTGGGAAAACACTCGGGAGTACATGGCTTCACTTTGGGTCAGACGCGCAGGCTGGGTATTGAAAATCCACATCACCTGTTTGTTGTTGATATTATACCAGAGACCAATACGGTCATTCTCGATGATGAAGCAGCACTTTTAAAGACTGAAATTATGATTGAAGAATTACATATGAATTTAAACAAAGACAAACTTAAGGAAGTCTTAATATTCAAAACCTGTTGTTGGGGGCCTTCCTATTCAGGCACACTTGAAAGGCTATCTGAGGGAGAAGCCATAGTCCACAGCACTGTTCCAGTCAGAGCCCCAGCGCCAGGCCAGGCCCTTGTTTTTTATGAGGATCGTCAGGTTTTAGGAGGGGGAATCATAAAAAAGTTTGATATGAGAAGCAACTGAGGTATAATAAGTTCTATAAATTGAACAATTAGAGGAGAAAAATAGATGGGAATATTATTTGGAACTGATGGGGTGCGTGGGATTTATGAAAAAGAATTAACCACCAATTTAGCCTTTAAGTTGGGTCAGGCAGGTGCCGCCGTTTTAGGTGCAAACAGCCACAAGCCGAAATTTGTTATTGGAATGGATACCCGAATTTCTGGAAAAGCTCTTGAAATGTCCTTAACTCAGGGAATTTTATCCGTGGGTGGGGAAGTTATTCTTGTCGGCGTTCTGCCAACCCCGGCCATTGCTGTGATTACCAGGGAAATGAATGCCGATGCAGGAATTGTGATATCGGCATCACACAACCCCTACGAGTTTAATGGTATTAAGTTTTTTAATGGACAGGGCTTTAAACTCTCGGATATCATTGAAAATGAAATTGAAAGTATCATTCTGGAAAATAAAGAGGTCCACCTTAAAAGTGGGGGGACCACCAGGAATTTAGAAAACCCGGAGGATTACTATCTAAAACATATTAAAAAAGCCATTACCGGGGATCTCAAGGGCATGAAGGTCGTCATTGATTGTGCCAATGGCGCATCCTATGACATTGCTCAAGGCTTTTTTGAAGAATTGGGTGCTGATGTGGTAATGATTGGAAATGAGCCTGATGGAAAAAACATCAACAAGGATTGTGGTTCTACCAACCTCAAACTTCTTCAGGAACGGGTGCTTCAAGAAGGCGCTCAAATCGGAATTGCCTTTGACGGCGATGCCGATCGGTGTCTGGCTACGGATAACATTGGAAATATCATTGACGGAGATAAGATTATGAATTTAATCGGCCGGAAAATGAAAACCCAGGGAACACTCAAAAAAGATACGGTAGTGGTGACGGTAATGAGTAATATCGGTTTGGATGTGGCCCTTAAAGAAGTCGGGTGCAAAAGCATTAAAACGGCTGTGGGGGATCGTTATGTTTTAGAAGCCATGATTGAAGGTGGCTATAGTTTAGGCGGCGAGCAGTCAGGACATTTAATCCTGCTTGAACATAATACCACTGGAGATGGTATGCTCACAGCCCTGATGTTATTAGAGCTTCTACGAGATGAAGACAGAGATTCAAAAACTCTATCGGAGCTTATGACGGTTTATCCCCAAATTCTGGTTAATGCAAAAGTGGATAATTCCAGAAAGCTTGATTATTTAGACGATACTCTTATTCAAAAACGGATTGGAGAAGTCGAAGCCTATTTCCAGGGTCAAGGCAGAGTGTTAATACGGCCGTCAGGAACGGAGCCTTTAGTCCGGGTAATGATCGAAGGAAAAAATCAAAGTGAACTGGCATCCATTGCCAAAGATCTTGCCGAGCTGATTGAAGAACGCAATGGTGCATTCTAAGCAGACTTTTGTAGGCTATGCCAGTCTGTCATGAGGCGCTCAACGCGATGAGCGAGTTGTCCTGGAAAAATATTTATTGATTACTTTATCCTGCAAGCTTAGATGAGAGATGAGAGGGAAACCTCTCATTTCTTTGCATTTAGAACTGATTTATGATAAAATCAATTATTAGCGATGATTAACTGATGATCTTTAAAAGATTTCGGGGCCAGGTTTATGAAACAATCAAAAGCGCCAGAACTCAAGTGACGGTCCACACAGAAATTGAGTTGACGAGGACAGGGAGTATCGAAAATTCGGCGGATGCCCTGGAAGTATAACGGATAAATCTGGAAAGTGATTTTCAGGACAAAGACGGTGTACAAAAACTAGAAAAACAGGTGAATATAATGTGTGGAATCGTAGGCTATATCGGAGATAAACAGGCCCAGGATGTGTTAATGGAGGGGCTGTCAAAATTAGAATATCGCGGTTATGATTCAGCCGGAATCGCAACCATGGACAATGACATCATTCAGATAAAAAAGAAAAAAGGTCGGCTTAAAAATCTCAGTGATTGTTTGGAATTAACGCCTTTAACCGGGAAATCAGGAATTGGACATACCCGCTGGGCAACCCATGGGATACCATCCGATGCGAACTCTCATCCCCACTGCAGTCTGAATAACAAGATAGCAGTGGTTCATAATGGGATTATTGAAAACTATATGGACTTAAAAGAAGAACTTTTAGGGTTAGGCCACCTTTTTGCATCGGATACCGATACTGAAGTGATTGCCCATTTGCTTTGTGAACTCTATACCGGAAGTATTGTTGAAACCCTTCAAATGGCCATGAAAAAAATGAGAGGTTCTTATGCTTTGGGGATTCTCTGCGCAAACGAACCCGATAAGATACTAGCCATTCGCAAAGATAGTCCCCTGATTGTCGGATTGGGTTTAGGGGAAAATTTTATCGCATCGGATATTCCGGCAATTCTAAAATATACAAGAGAAGTTTATCTTCTTGATAATGGTGAAATGGCAATCCTGACCAAGGATAACATTACAGTATTAGACCCTAATGGTGATGTCATTGATAAAGAAATCTTTAAAGTTGACTGGGATCCCGGCGATGCTGAAAAAGGTGGCTATGACCATTTCATGATGAAAGAAATCACCGAACAGCCGAAGGCCATGGTTGATACCTTAACCGGTCGTTTAACTGAAGATGGGGTGACGCTTGACAATATCAATTTAGATGCAGAAACCATGAAAAAAATCGATCGGATACAAATTGTTGCTTGCGGTACGGCTTACCATGCCGGAATGGTTGGTAAGTTCTATTTTGAAAAATTTGCAAGAATAGCAGTGGAAACAGAAGCAGCGTCTGAATACCGATATAAAGACCCTATTATTGATGATAAAACCCTGCTGATTGTCATCAGTCAATCCGGAGAAACCGCAGATACTTTAGCGGCTATTCGTCTGGCTAAAGAAAGCGGTGCCCGGGTGCTTGCCATTACCAACGTTGTGGGAAGTTCCATAGCCAGAGAAGCCGATGATGTGCTATATACGAATGCCGGGCCGGAAATTGCAGTGGCCTCAACGAAGGCCTATCTCACCCAGGTTGGTTGTATGCTGCTTTTAGCCATACACCTCGGCCGTTTAAATGGTCAGATCATGCCCAAAGAAATCGGGCGTTTGAGTGTTGCGCTTTTGAAAACACCGGAACTTGTGGAAAAAGCACTGGCATCTGAGGAAGCGGTTAAAGTCTTCGCCTATGAACACTTTAACATCAATGATTTGTTTTTCATCGGCAGAGGGCTGGATTTCTATACTTGTTTGGAAGGTTCTCTTAAACTAAAAGAGATATCATACATCCATTCAGAAGCTTATGCCGCCGGGGAACTGAAACATGGACCCATAGCCCTTATTGACGATGGTACCATCGTAGTTGCGGTTTGCACCCAGGAAAAAGTGTTTGAAAAAATGCTCAGCAACATTAAAGAAGTGAAAGCCAGAGGGGCTTTTGTACTGGCCATTGTTCAGGAATCTCATCAGGGGATTTCTTCAGAAGTCGATGAGGTTTTTGTGATCCCTAATATGGACGATGATATAACCCCAATTCCCACAGTGGTATATCTTCAGCTTTTGTCCTATTATCTGGCAGTAGCCAGAGGCTGTGACGTCGACAAACCAAAAAATTTAGCAAAAAGTGTTACGGTCGAATAAAGTGTTGAACAACGATTCGACTTCGGTTTACAAAACATATTGAATGTTAGCTGTATCTTCTGAGCTTATGCAGAAGGTGCAGCTTTTTATATGTCAAATAATAGAAAGTAAAAATAGAAAGAGTGAGAATAAAACATGATAGCCAAAAATTTTAAAGACTACCCACTGAGCGATGAACTTTTAAAAGCCATTGAAAAATTAAATTTCAAGAATCCTACCAAGGTCCAGGAAGCGGTGATTCCTTTGGCACTCAATAATAAGGATATTCTGTGTAAAGCCCAAACCGGCAGTGGGAAAACTGCCGCCTTTGGTATTCCTATTTGTGAATTACTGAATTGGGACGAAAATAAACCCCAGGCCCTGGTACTGACCCCAACCCGGGAATTAGCACTGCAGATTCATGATGATATTTTTAATATTGGTCGTTTTAAACGGGTTAAAGTATCTGCCCTTTATGGAAAATCTCCGATTAAACGTCAGGAAAAAGAACTGAAACAGAAAACCCATGTAGTGGTTGGCACCCCAGGTCGGGTTATGGACCATATTGTCAGGGGTACTTTTAATACCGATGAAATAAAATATTTAATCATTGATGAAGCTGATGAAATGCTTAATATGGGTTTTATTGACCAGGTTGAAGAAATCATCGACGAGATGCCTGAAAATCGTGTCACCATGTTATTTTCAGCAACATTAGAACCCGAAATCCAACGGCTTTCTAAAAGATACATGAAGGATCCCCAGGTCATTGAAATCGAAGCTGAAATCAAAAGTACTGATGCCATTGACCAGGAATTGTATGAATCCACTGATGGCGATAAAATGGAGCTGTTGAGGGACGTTCTGCTGGTGGAAAACCCGGACAGCTGCATAATCTTCTGTAATACCCAGGAACGGGTGAATGCCATTAGCAATTCCCTGGGGCAGGATAATAATGCCTGTGAAAAAATCCATGGCGGTATGGAACAGGATGATCGAACCCGCGTCATGCACCGATTTAAAAAAGGGGAGTTTCGCTATCTTATCGCAACGGATGTGGCGGCAAGAGGAATTGATGTCCATGAAATATCCCATATTATTAATTATGATGTACCCTGGGAAAAGGAAACCTATGTCCATCGCATTGGCCGAACCGGCCGACAGGGGAAAAAAGGAACGGCCATTACTTTAGTATCCGCCAAAGAGGAACATTTAATAAAAGAAATTGAAGAATATACCGAAAAAGAAATTACTCGAAAAGAAACCCCAACGCACTCCATTCTTGATACTTTAAAGCCAGCTTTTAATGAAAAGCTTCAGGCAAAACCTGAAGAAAAAAAAGATAAGGCCTTTGATTTAACCAAAGAAATTATGAAGCTTCATATTAACGCCGGGAAGAAAACAAAAATGCGTGCTGTGGATATTGTCGGAACCCTGTGTAATCTTGAGGGCATGACTGCTGACGATATTGGGGTTATTGTTATTTTGGATGTATCAACGTTCGTGGAAATTTTAAATAATAAAGGCGAACAGGTTTTAAAGGAATTGCAAACCCGAAATATCAAGGGGCGTCTAAGAAAGGTTTCGATTGCCGAGGACAAGCCGGTAGTTCAACGGGATCATCGGTTTCGGCGATCCTATTAGAATAAAAGTAATACATTGTGAGTAGCTGCTAAGACATAAACCGGAAATTATAGCATTTGCTGGACAGGGACTCTCAGAGTATGATAGAATCACTGACGGAACTTACAAAAGAGATTTTATTAAACTCAAACTGAATCGATTTAACATACTCTTAACATTCTCTTTACATGTTCAAAACCTTTTTCTTGTATTTCTTTGGTAAGATAGCCTTGAAATAAAGAAAAGAAAAATCTAAAAGAAAATTTAAGGAGAAAAGAATGACAAAGAGTTTCAAGAAGGTTCTATTAACGCTGATAGTAGGGGCAAGCCTACTGACACTTGCAGGTTGTGGTTCATCAAGTAAACCAACATCTACGGCTGCAGTTAGCGGCGAAATTAACGGTGGTGGTTCGACTTCAGTTCAGAAAATCATTGACGCTGCAGGCACTGAGTTTACTGCATTAAACCCGGATGTGAAGTTTACCTACAGCGGCACAGGTTCTTCTGATGGGATTAAAGGGGCAACTGCCGGTACGTATTCCTTCGGCTGTTCATCAAGAGATTTAAAGGCTGAAGAGAAACCCGGTCTTAAAGAAATTACCTTTGCGTACGATGGCATTGCTTTAATTGTTAATCCAGCCAATACCGTAAAGGATCTTACCAAAGAACAATTAACCAACATTTACACCGGTGCAATTACCAACTGGAGCGAAGTTGGCGGTGCAGATGCTCCTATTGTTGTTGTTTCACGTGAAGATGGATCCGGAACACGTACAGCTATTGAAGAACTTTTAGGATTTACTGAAAAGCTGAAACCGGATGCAACCGTTAAAGAAGGTAACGGAAATGTTCAGACAACCGTTGCAGGAAATACCAATGCCATCGGTTATGTGTCATTAACCTTTGTTGACAAAACGATCACAGCTTTAAATGTCGACGGTGTTCAGGCATCAGTTGCCAATGTTCTTAATAAAACCTATTCTTTATCCCGACCATTCCTGGCATTCTATGATGAAGCAAAACCAAACCCTGCTACCACTGCTTTCCTTGATTTCCTTATGAGTCCTGATGGACAAAAGATTGTAACAGCTGAAGGCGGAATAACAGTACTTTAATAAAATCTACAAATCAACCTCAGGCTCCCTTAGGGAGCCTGATTTTTGGTGTTTTACCCTCATGGCTTAGAATAAAACCTGGGGGTATAGAAAAGGAGCATTTTTTTGGAAGTGATCAAACGGAAGAAACTGAAAGAAAAAATAATCGAAAAATTTTTCCTTATCTGTGCTCTTGTGGCAGTCATCAGCGTTTTAGCTATTACTTTTTTTGTTTTTTATAATGGGCTAAAACCTTTTGTTACGAATAGTTATCCCTTTTGGAATTTCATATCCGGTGTTGAGTGGCGACCTGGTTCTAACATGTATGGCATTTTTTATATGATTGTAGGATCGGTTTTTGCAACCATTGGAGCCATCATTATTGGAGTGCCCATTGCGATTCTTACTGCTGTATTCATAGCTGAAATGGCAAGCTCTCGGATTGGTAAGATCATTCGATTTGCGGTGGAACTGTTGGCAGGGATTCCATCAGTTCTTTATGGGGTTTTTGGTTTAGGAATCATTGTGCCCTATGTATTGAAAATATCCCCTATGGCTCAAGGGGAATCTTTATTAGCAACCATTCTGGTACTGGCCATTATGATTTTACCGACGGTCATCAGTATTTCTGAGACCTCTATTAGTGCTGTGCCAAAAGCTTATCGTGAAGGGTCCTATGCACTGGGAGCTTCAAAAATTCAAACCATATTTAAGGTGGTTATTCCCGCAGCACGATCTGGTATTATGACTGGAGTCATTCTGGGGATTGGCCGAGCCATAGGGGAAACCATTGCAGTGATGCTTGTTTGTGGAAATCCCATCGCCGGAATCCCAACAAGTTTATTTGATCAGATACGGCCACTTACAACTAATATTGCTCTGGAAATGGGTTATGCATCCGGCGTCCATCAGCAGCTGCTTTATTCCACAGGGGTAGTGCTGTTTGTCTTTATTATGATTATTAATGTGATTGTAAATAAATTAGTAAAAGTAAGGGTGGACATTTAAAATGGGACGAAAAGCAAAAGATATTCTTGTTAAAAGTATTATTTATCTGGCAACCGGCATTACCCTCAGCGTTTTACTGTTCATCATTGGTTTTATTTTCGTAAAGGGAATTGGTGCCATTAATTGGAACTTTATCAGTCGAGATTATAATGAAAAGGTATTTTATGCTTTTGTAGAAAATACTCAAGTTCCTTTAACCATTGAACCAAAAGTGATGGAGAATAAAACGACCTATGACAAAAAATATGAAACACCACTGGAAGCCCCAGTTTAT
>Ga0209748_1000321_pt1 | contig 26671 bp, 23 predicted proteins | sample BarGraIncu00421A_FD_185490 | JGI IMG/M metagenome (GOLD analysis project Ga0209748, IMG submission 185490) | Arctic peat soil microbial communities from Barrow, Alaska - Barrow Graham LP Incubations 004-21A (SPAdes) (version 2) | ecosystem: Environmental > Terrestrial > Soil > Wetlands > Peat... | reverse complement strand
GCATTCAGCCGATTATTACCACGCCGGACTGGAGCCTCAGGTAAGGGCAAAGAAGCAGGAAGCCTGGATGGAGAATGCATCAAAGATAATGGTAGCTACAAATGCATTCGGCATGGGTATAGACAAACCCGATGTCAGATTTGTCATTCATATGAGCCTGAACGATAGCCCTGAATCCTATTTTCAGGAAGCAGGGCGGGCAGGTAGAGATCGAAAACAGGCATGGGCTGTGCAGCTCTATGAACAATCTGATCTCATCGATCTGAAACAAAATTTTGAGCTTTCGTACCCCGAAATCGGAGTAATCCGTTCTGTTTATCAGGCATTGGGGAATTATCTGCAATTGCCGGTTGGAAGTGGCAAAGATTCATCTTATGATTTTGACATCACTGAATTTTGCAAACAGTACAATATGCGCCCGGTAACCGTGTTCAGTTGTTTGAAGTTCATGGAACGCGAAGGGTACATTGTCTACAACGAAGACATGGATACCCAGTCCAGATTACATATTGCAGTAAACAAGGGCTCACTTTACAGATTTCAGGTCGAAAACAAGGCTTATGATCCTTTTATAAAATTGCTGTTACGTACCTATGGGGGGGGCTTATTCAGCGAATTCATGGTATTCAGTGAGGATGAGATGGCCCGGAAATTAAATGTAAATTCTGAAAAAATAGTTCAGTATCTCAAATACATGCAGAATATTGCTTTGATTCATTATGATCCCCGCAAAACCACACCACAGATTATATTTACAATAGAGCGTTTAAATCCCGATGACCTTTCATTCTCGCCCGCAAGTCTTCGTGATCTGAAGAAAAGGGCATCAGACAGGATGGAAGCCATGATTGATTATGTCACCTCCTCGCTGGTTTGCCGGAGTCAGAAATTGCTTTCTTATTTTGGAGAGGAAAACAGTAAAAGATGTGGAAAATGTGATTCATGCATCAGTCTCAAAAAACTAAAGATGGACACCACAGATGCTGAAGCAGTCATCAATCGTTTAAAACCACGTCTGCAACAAGGTTGGCGTTCTTTAAATGAGTTGGCTGAAGATGCCGGTATCCTTCATGAAGACGATGTAATGCTTATGATAGACTGGTTAATGGATAATGAACTGATAGAACGGAATGACGAACTAAAGGTTCGTTGGAAACCCGATAATTCATGAACCGAGAAGTACCATTGTCTTTTTTCAGACAAACAGATGTCGTCAGCATTGCCCGGGAACTGTTGGGTAAATCTCTTTTCACAGAATATAAAGGAGTCATTACCGGCGGAATAATTACCGAGACCGAAGCATATGCAGGTATGACAGATAAGGCATCTCATGCATACGGGAACCGGTTTACCGAACGTACACAAATCATGTATCGTGAAGGAGGGTGCGCATATGTCTACCTCTGTTATGGTATCCACTCATTGTTTAATATTGTGACAAATCATGAAGGGATTCCCCATGCTGTTCTTATCCGTGGTATTCATCCTACAGAAGGTCTCGCTGTCATGCTTGAACGGAGAGGGATGAAACATGCCGGAACTGATTTTTGTAAAGGACCGGGAAAAGTTTCGAAAGCTTTGGGCATCCATTATTCACATACAGGCATACTGCTTTCAAAAAAAGCAGCCAATAATGAAGAAATGAAGATTTGGGTTGAAGACAATCAAAGAAGGGTAGAAGAGGATGAAATCATCATATCGCCCCGCATTGGCGTTGACTATGCCGGAGAAGATGCCCTCTTGCTTTACCGGTTTGAATTAATAAAAAACAAAATTTGAATAGTTTCTAAAAACAAAAACCTTCTGAATATGCAGGAGGGCTACAACTCAGAAGGCTTTTTAATAGAGAAGCCGATAATTATTTAACTGATGTTGACAGTTCGTTTCCGGCTTTGAATTTCACAACTTTTTTGGCATCGATTTTGATTTCTTTACCAGTCTGAGGGTTTCTTCCCTTACGGGCAGCACGATCAGAAACTGAGAATGTTCCAAAACCTACAAGAGCTACTCTTTCGCCACCTTTCAGTGCATTAGCTGTTGCTGACATAAAGGAATCAAGAGATTTTTTGGCATCGGCTTTTGTCATTCCTGACCCAGCTGCCATGGCGTCGATTAATTCTGCTTTGTTCATTTCGTTAAGTTTTTAATAAAAATTATTGCTTTGTTTGTTATTTACAAATATAATATTTTTTGAAGCGAAAGCAAGCGTTTATCGCTGAAACCCTTGAAAATGTTCATAAGTTGTCTGTTTTGTTGATAACTAAAAACATAATATGCTAATAATTAATAGATTGAAAATATGTTAATTTATCATTAACTGGCTTTCAGACCACTACAAATGGCCATTCCACGCAGATAATCTCCCACTAACATGCGTTTTCTACCCGATTGTTGCACCTCTTTTACGCTAATCCACCCATCTTGAGAAGCAATGCGCAAATTCTTTCGGTCTTCTATAACAATTGAACCGGGCGATATTGGATCTAAAATTTCTTTGTTTACTGAATCAAAAGGTTCAAAAGTGCTACTGAAGATTTTAAGCTGATAGGTTTCTATTTCCGGTGAATGAATCTCAGTGAAAGCAGCAGGGTATGGGCTGAGTCCCCGGATTTGATTGTAGATAGTGAGCCCGGATTGATGCCAGTCAATCAGACAATCTTCCTTAAAGATTTTCGGAGCCGTTTTTAAGTCGTTTTCAGCACCCTTTTCTTCTATCTGGGGTATAGACTCATAATTGTTGTTCATGATCCGCTCAACGGTCTCTGAGAGCAAGTCTGCACCTGCAATCATCATCCTGTCGTGTAGATCACCGGCATTATCTGAAAGGCCAATTGGAAGTTTGATCTGTGCAATGACGTTTCCTGTGTCGATTTCATGTGTAAGGAAAAATGTAGAAAGTCCGGTTTCCGTTTCGCCATTCATCACGGCCCTATTGATCGGAGCAGCGCCTCGATACTGGGGAAGTAGTGAAGCATGTAAATTGATGGTTCCCTTTGGTGGCATATTCCAGACCACTTCAGGCAGCATTCTGAATGCAACAACAACAAACAGATCGGCTTGTAAAGCGGTCAATTCATCCAGAAAATCCTGTGCTTTCAACTTCTCGGGTTGTAAAACCTTCAATCCGTTAGCTTCAGCGAATTGTTTTATGGCACATGACTGTAGTTTCTTGCCCCGTCCGGCAGGCTTATCAGGAGCGGTGACAACAGCTTGAACTGCGTATCCGTTGTTCAGAAGCTTTTCCAAAGAAGCAACAGCAAACTCCGGCGTCCCCATAAATACAATCCGAAAATCTTTCTTATTCATACCTTTCTTTTAATTGCAGAAAATGTAGGGAGGCCCCTTGTGGGTCTCCAGGGCAGTAACATAGAAAAATCTTTGTTACCGAAATGGAGACCCACAAGGGGCCTCCCTACATTTTTAAAATATCAGCTTAAAGATAATATATTTTACATTTCATAAAATAAAAAAGAGGCGACTCCATCATCAGGAACAGCCTCTTTTTTATTTCAAACCTGAAAGAACGTGTTATTTGTTTTGTTCTGTCTTGATTTTGGCAATGTATTTATCAACATCAGCTGCTTCAACACTGTTAGGATACTTTGTTTTGATCTTTGTGTAGAGCTCAAGCGCTTTGTCGTTGTTTTTCAATTCTTCGTAAGCAAAAGCAGCTTTCAGCAAAAACAATGAAGTAGTGAACTTGTTGTCACGAAGGTTTGCAGCTTTTTCATATTCACTGGCAGCTTTATCAGGCTGATTCAGTTCCATGTAAGCATCACCCGTAGCACCGATAGCCATTGGAGCAACCAATTCGTCCTTACCACTAAAGCTTTTCAGCTGATCAATTGCATCCTGGAATTTACCTTGTTTCAAATAACAAATACCTGCATAATAATGTGCGAGATTTGAAGCGCTGGTCCATTTGTAATCATCAATGATTGAAAGGAACCCGGGATAATTTCCGTCGCCATTCAAAGCTTGCTTCAATGAATCCTTTTCGAAATATTTTTGTGCCATGAACATCTGAGCTGTGGCATCTGCTTCGCGTGGGACGATATAGTAGTTACGTATAGCATAAAAACCCAGCACAATAACCACTAGTGCAATTCCGATGTTGATGAGTAATTTCTGATTTGTTTCAATAAAATGTTCAGTCTTACTCAGTGTTTCTTCAACACTGTGAATTCGTTCTTCTGTTTTATCAATCTTTTGTGCCATGTTTATGGATTATTTTTATGTTGCAAAAGTAATTTTTTTTTGCTAATCTAAAAACAAGTAGGATAAAAACAGATCACTTTTATCAACAAATCGTTAAAAAATGTCAATTGAAATACATTTCTACTGTTCAGAGACTATTTTCTTAATTTTGTAATCCTATTTATTCATCTTTAAAAATGGCTGATCTAAACTCACCGGAATATAAAAAAGCATTTTTAGCTTATCTTGAAGAATTTATCACTGAAAGTAAGTTGAAGAAATTTGATCGCATTGCCCGTAACCGCACACGATATGTCACGATCGTGCTCGAAGATATCTACCAGGCCCACAATGCCAGTGCTGTTGTCCGTTCATGCGAGTGTTTTGGAATCCAGGATGTCTATTTTATTGAGAACCAATACGAATACCAGATCAGCCCTGATGTCGCCATGGGTGCGCCAAAATGGTTGAATATAACTCATTTTAAAGAACCCGGAGTAGATAACACAACAGCCTGTATTATGGATCTGAAGGCTAAAGGGTATAAAATCTATGCTACCACTCCCCATACTAAAGATTGTCTTATTCAGGATCTTCCTATGGAAGAGAAGACAGCGCTGATGTTTGGTACCGAACTTGACGGGCTAAGTCAGACAGCACTTGATCTGTGTGATGGCTTTGTTCGTATTCCAATGTACGGGTTTACCGAAAGTTACAATATATCTGTCTCTGCAGCCCTCTGCATGTATAGTGTCAGGGAATCACTGCGATCAAAAAACAGAGCCTGGCAGTTTTCGGAAGACGAAATTGTAGATCTTAAACTGGAGTGGACTAAAAGGACCATCAAAACCCCTGATTTACACGAAGAGCGTTTTGCGAAAACTTATATTCAGCTTGTTCAGGACCAAATCTCTTCCTGATCAAATTATTGATCAAAGAAATATGAATGAATGTTAAACCCAGTTTTAAAAACTATTGAATTTTCATTATTTCTTTCATTAAGAAGTCTTTGGATTGAATACCGTTGAAACGATTTACTTCTTCACCGTTTTTAAACAAAAGCAGTGTGGGTATTTTTTTAACATGATATCTCAATGAAATCGTCTGCGGATGATCTATATTTAATTTCCCTATTGATGTATTTCCGGTAACCTCTTCTGCCAACTCATTGAGTGTTGGCGCCATCGCTTTACATGAAAGACACCATGGAGCCCAAAGTTCAACAAGAATAACCCCTCTCTTTATCTGATGGTCAAAGTTGTGTTCGTTGAGTGTCTTGATTTTTAAGCTGTCTTCAATAACAACGGGTACATCTTTCTCTTTTTTGAAAGTGAAAACAAAATATGCAGCCAGTGCTGCAAATAAGAAGAAGATGACAAATGAAGTGATATTCATAAGGAAACTTTTATTTAAAATGCAAAATTAGTCTTTCTCAATTAGAAATGGTGGCTGATCCCATTAATCCTATAATTCATTAATTGCCATTTATTCCCACGTATGTGATGTAGGGAGGCCCCTTGTGGGTCTCCAAAGGAAATGAAGATTCTTTTTTATATTGCCCTGGAGACCCACAAGGGGCCTCCCTACATTTTCTACATTTATGCCATTATTCAAACCAGATCATGGCAATACTGATCATCATTAAACCAAACAATGTATAACCCAACCTCCGGCTTGCCTTTTCAGACTTGATGAGTTTTGAAATTAAATCTCCAAACTTAATCCAGACGAGCATACAAGGCAAACCGACAATGTTAAATGAAATGGCCAGTACGAAAACATTCAGATGGATGCTTCCAAGGTGAGGCATGAAGGCCCCTGCTCCTGTGATTGCCACGATCCATGCTTTAGGGTTGATGAACTGCATCAGATAAGCCTGGATGAAAGTAAGCTTGACAGGCTTTTCAGCTTTGATGTCGCTGTTCAGTTTACTCAGTACAAAAGCAAGATAAAACAACCATATTGAACCCACAATTTTCAATATCAAACCATAGGTTTGGTTTTGAGTGATGATCTCCCCAACACCATAACCGGAAATACATGCCATGGTAAAAAAACCTGTAAAGATCCCGAGCATCAGTTTCCGTGAGTCATTCATGCCAAATGCCTTGCCATGCGAAAAGAGCAAATAGTTATTCGGCCCGGGGGTAATTGCAGTTACAAAAGCGAAGATTCCGTATCCAACTATATTAAATCCAACCATTTAAAGTATTAATTTTCAAAATTTGAATCATTTAAAACTATTGAAAAATATTCAAAAGCATATCTTTTGATTTTCAACTTTTATGTTTGAGAATTTTTTTACCTTGCAGCCTGCAAATATAAGCGTTACTTTTTAACATGCATTGTCAACCAAATTCTATATTTTCAATTAATTCAATCAAGTTTATGAAGAAAATTCTTACACTTTCAGGTATCGCTTGCCTGATATTCATCACTACACTCGGCTATTCTCAGACCGGCAAGGTTGCTAAAAACAAAAACGAAACAGCTAAATCCGATCTGGTTGTTAAAAACATCATTGAAATTGGCAAGACCGATAATCAAACCATGACACATCTTGATATATTGTGTAACCGTTTCGGAGGACGACTGCTGGGTTCCGATGCTTATGATAATGCTGCAGATTGGTGTGCTTCTCAGTTCCTGAAATGGGGCATGAAGGTCGAGACTCCCGAAGCAGGTACTTTGCCTGTTGGATTCAACCGTGGTCCCTGGTTTGGAAGAATGTTGAGCGATAATGGAATGATATTGCATTTTGCAACACCTTCCTATACATCCGGAACCCATGGTATTCAAAAAGGACATGTAGTCCTTGAGCCAAAGTCACAGTCTGAATTTGACAGGATGAAGCTGAAGCTGAAAGATGCATGGGTATTGATCACAGGAGATAACCTCGGATGGCCTATCGATTTTTCAAGGAAAGCCGATATGCACAGAGATTCACTCATTGCTGATAATATTGATATTGCCAAAAAGAATGCAGAAATAAGAGATGCCGCCAGAAAGAATGGTGTAACCCCTGAACAGATAAAATATCTTACTCCAAAAGATGAGCCTGCTTTGTTTTACAAACAAATGAAAGAGGCAGGGATCCTTGGAATCATTCAATCTGCTCCATTGCCAATCAGGGTATTGTACGACAGAAAGAATATTGACAGCATGACCTTTGAGACATTGCCTACAGTTCCCGATATCAAATTGGATGAACATCAGTACAAGGTGATAGAACAGATGGCCAGAGAGCGTCAACGTTTTGAACTTGAATTTGATATCAGGAATTATTTCAAGATGGGCCCCATCAAGTATCATTCAGTAATTGGCATCATTCCCGGAACCGAGCATCCTGAACAATTAACGATAGTAAGCGGACATCTTGATTGTTTCGATGTTGCCTCAGGAGGCGTGGATGACGGTTCAGGAGCTTCGCCAACTATGGAAGCTGCCCGATTGATCATGAAGGCCGGTGGAAAACCAAAACAGACCATTCTCTTTTGTCTCTGGGCGGGAGAAGAATTTGGTTTGTATGGTTCAACAGATTGGGTGAAGAAGAATGCAGACAAACTGACGAAGATCTCGAACATGTTTAATCGTGATGGCGGACCTACAGTTGCAAACAGTCTGAGTGTTTCAGATGCGATGTGGGACGACATGGTGAAAATCTGTGAGCCTTTGAATTCTATTAATCCTGATTTCCCTTTTACAATGACAAAAAGAACAGCTTCTCCACGCCCTGTTGGTCGCGGAAGTACAGACAGCAGCCCGTTTGGAAAAGCAGGCGTTCCGATCATGACATTCGGTACTGCAGATACGAAGGGTTATGGTTTTGACTATCAGGAGATCTGGCATACAGAGCGCGATATGTACAACATGAGTATCCCTGAATATCAGAACCATACTTCTATTGTGACTGCCGTTGTTGCTTATGGTGTTGCCAATCTGGATCACTTGCTATCCCGCGAGGGCTACTATGCACCCGATGCACCGGTAACTGCAAAATAAATGAATTGATTTGGTAATGTGAAATTCCATTTACTATAATACTTTCACCCCTTCGGGGTTCATATTCAATCATTTGTATTTCTATAATACTTTCACCCCTTTGGGGTTTTTCTTCAATCCCGAAGGGATGAAAGTATTATAGCATTGACAATCAATACAAATGAACCCCGAAGGGGTGAAAGTATTGTAACTACAACAATATTATGACATTACTTTTTCTTTGAAAACTTTCCCTCTCTCTTCAAAGTTCTTAAACATATCATAACTGGCTGCAGCAGGGGAGAGCAAACAAATGCTTCCGGGCTTTGTGTTTTCCCTGGCCAATACTGCGACTTCATCAAAGTTCGTAGCCATAAAATAGTGTTTGTTTGGAATACCTGCCTCTCTTAGCATCTTAAAGATCCTTTCACCAGCCTTACCAATAAAAATAAGATTCCGTATGCCAGAAGCTGCCAAAAAGTCAACGAGAATTGTATAATCAATCCCCCTATCAAAACCACCCAATATCAATGTATCCACCTCTTTCAAAGTAGAAACAGCCGCTATGGTTGCCTGTGGAATAGTGGAAATAGAATCATTGTAATATCTGATGCCATGATAGTCCCCCACATACTCAATCCGATGCTCCAATCCTTTGAAATCACCAACGCCTTCAATAATCAACCCGGAAGGTATCTCATTCAATAAACAAGCCAACACAGCCGCCATAATATTCAGCACATTGTGTTGTCCCGGAAGATAACGGGGTGAAGTTAAATCATAAAATACACTGTCTCCGGCTAAAGTAAGATGCACCTCCTTCAAATCACTCCATGCTCCATCTAAAACTGCTTTAACACCACTAAAAGGATGCATAATTCCCGGCAACTTATATTCTTTCAATAAACCATCAATGCTAAGATCATCATGATTATAAATAAAATGATCCATAGCCTGTTGATTCAAACCAATATTTAACTTCGATAGCTGATACTCCAGATAAGAGTTATAATGATCGAGATGATCCTCAAAAAGATTGAGCAATATACTGATATGTGGAGCGACTGTTATATATTGTAACTGGTGAGAAGAGAATTCACAGATAATGATGGTTTGATCGTTGATTTGATGCAGCATTTCAAAAGGAGCTAACCCAATATTTCCCACCAGTATGACATTGTCAGTATGTTTCGAAACAATATGTTTAATCAGACTACTGGTGGTGCTTTTCCCTTTAGTCCCCGTGATGCCTGTAACCTGCCTATTGTACATGCGTAGGAAGAGATCCGTCTGAGACGAAATCTTTTCCCTGGATGGCTGTTCCAAAAGATCTTTAAAACTCACCCCGGGCGCTTTTATGATCAGGTCAAAGGAATCGAGCCCCGATAAATAAGAAGCCCCAAGATTAAACTCCAACCGGGAATCAGCAATAAACTCAGGATACTTATCAACCAATTTCAAATCCAGATCCGCAATAGTCAAAGGCTGTAAAGGAAGAATGCTCCTTATAAACCTGTAAGTAGAGATCCCTTCACGGCCACAACCCACCAACACAATTCGTTTCCCTTCCAGAAATTTATTGATAAAGAAACTCATGATAGGGCGTTTTTTAGGATGAGTTCGAAACGTGGTTCCAGATTGTGTTCAGGTTCAAAGGCTGTCAGCATCATCTTAAACTGTTCAGGAGACAATACCTTAAAAGCAGTTGACCGCTGATAATAATCCAGCAATAAAGGCAAATTCTTTATATCCATTGATGCAATCGTCTGTTGCAACGAAGCATTGACTTCATCAACAGTGCCCACACATTCAAATGGCTTGACCTCTTCAATGCCCGTTAATTCCCGTAAGTAATGTTTCAACCCCAGATCCGAAAACAGGTTTTTACCAAATATACCTGTCAACCTTTCCTGACTGAGAAAAGGGGAGAGGATCGTATAGGTAAACAGACATTTCGGGCAGTTCCCACACCAGCTATCTGTCTTACTGCCAACATTACAACTTCTGAAGACATCGTGGTAGTTGCCATATTGACTAAATAATTCTGCAATCTGCAACTCTGAAACCGGTCTCAGGAAGCTGAAATAATTGGGTTTGGGCGAGATATACTGCCTGACATAATTTCTGAAGTCCTCCTCAAATTCGAACGACTTAGAGTACTGATGATTGATCGAACTACCTTCTACTGTTGATTCATTGGCGCTGGATTCATTCGACAAAGCAATATGCTTACGACCTGACAAAACAGCCGCCAGGATCGTGTTAAAGCCAAGCATTGCAGAGAAAGGAGTATGCCCGTTCAGGAAGCCTTTCTCATTTAATTCCAACAACAACGGATGAATCGTACGTTTTATAATGAAGATATTTTCCGGAGTAAATCCTGCAGCCTTAATGCATTCCAGCGTAGCTCCACGGGGATTCATAATCAACGGCAAAATATCAATACCGTTGTGTCTGAGCAGTTCCAGTGTAACGACTGAATCTTTGCCTCCACCAATCGGTACAAGTGCCTGTGAATCATCTAAATCAAAATCAGGCCATATCACAGGAGAACCTTCAGAGATGATCTCCATGAATGACGCTTCATCCGGATTATCAATGCCATTCAGATAAAAGAATTCTCCTAATCCATTAAAATAGATCTTCTTCCAGAAGCTGATCTGTTCCGGATCCAGAGCATGAGGCCTGACAATCACTTTAGGCGAACAGGCAGCCTTCCAATAGCTTATCAGTTCTATCATTCCGATATTGAAAGCAAAAATATTCAGATCGCTCAGTTGGCCACCCCGACTAAAAAACAGGTCAGAGATCCCCGGCCTGACAGAAATGCGTGTTTCGGGATAAAACCAATAACGATCATTCAGGTTAAAAGAAAACCTGATGATTATTTCATTGTTAATCAGTTGTATATCATAACTTTCGTAAACGAAAACAAGGTATTCTGCACGGAGATCAATATATTTTTTAAAATTATCAGGGCGATTCATAGTTTTGGAATAATATTTGAACTATAATGCAAAGGTAATGATAATGAGTAAAAACAAATTGTTTTTAAACCTGTTTAAATACTAAAATAACAAACCTATGTCAACGAATCCAACTACCGGAAGAATATTACTCGCAGAGCCCGGAATACAGGATTTCTATTTCAAACAATCGATAATCCTATTGGGAGAAATGGACGGTGACGGTGCATTTGGTTTAATCGTCAATAAACGAACCAATATCAGGTTCGGCGACGTAATCAATGATCATCATGGTCTCAATCCCTATATCTATCTGGGAGGACCTGTCAGAAGTCAGAATCTCTTTTTTATCCATCGTTTACCGGACCTCCCGGGGTGTACCCTGATTACAAAAGGTATATATTGGGGTGGTGACAGCGAGTTGATGTATCAGATGATACAAAATAATTTAGTCACAGAAAATGAAGTTCGCTTCTTTTTAGGATATTCAGGATGGACACCTAACCAGCTTGAAACAGAGATTGTAGAGAAGTCATGGCGTATTACAGATATGAATGCAAACCAGATTTTTAACCCGGCTCAAAAACATTTGTGGGAAGATGAAATGGTCAGGATCAATCCTTCTTACAAGGTATGGTTCAAAATGCCCGCAGACATCATGAATAACTAAAAAACTGTAAATTAATTGAAGATCCCTCTGATTTGCTCAATGAAGCGGGCACCGATGCTGAAATTGAGCATGAGGGTGATGATGACTCCATACATTGCACCCCAGAAATGCGCATCGTGTCCTATATTGTCCTGTGCTTTTCTGGCTGAATAGGCTTCATAAGCCAGATAAAGAAATCCAAATATAAATGCAGGAATAGGAATCGGAATGAACATGAGATAGATTCCGGATAGCGGGGCAAATAATATACTGGAGAACAATACTGCTGATACTGCACCTGAAGCGCCAACTGCACTATATGAAGGATCATGCTGATGTTTCCAATAGGATGGCAGCGATGAAAACAGTATGCCCCCGAGGTAGAGAATGATATAATAGACTGTGGCTTTGCCTGCAAAAATCAGTTCAAAATAGGCTTCAACAGCCTTTCCAAACGACAGCAATACAAACATATTTATCAACAGGTGGGGCCAGTCTGCATGAACGAAGGCATGTGTGAAGAACCGGTAAGATTGGTTTTTACTCCTCACCATATAAGGAGAGAAGCGCAGTTTCATGAACAGATCCTGATCCTGGAAACAAAGAATTGATACAATAGCTGTGATAGCAATGATGATTATAGTGAGCATGTCAGAATTTTAAATTCAAATTAAACTTTTGGCACTTTGGTATGATCGATTTCGGAACCCAGAACGCTGTGTGGAATCAGGTAAACCAACAACATAACGATAGAAGCCATAATAGGCCATATACGGTTTTCGGGATGTTTTCTGAGTACGAAGAAAGTAATTACCCAGAATATAAAAGCTATAAGTGTTTTATTGTCTGTAAGGTCACCACCAAAGGGCCACCCTGTCCAGAAGGCACCAAATGCATAGTATTGAACGACTGGTCCCAATAACAGGCCACCTACAAATAACAATATGATCGTCCAGATAGTGTATTGGTATGTTTTGGTTCCTCTTATCAGTGCTTCGACACCTGTTCGTGTACTAAACAGCATGGCCAGAAACATAATAATGATGTGTGGGATGAGGATAAACAACGGCACCTCACCTGTAAACCTCAGAACAATGGGTTCAGGTGTGAGATCGACCTTTTCCAGGTTATTATCAAGTGTGATTTTGTATTCTATTTTACCTGCCGGGGGCTGATGTGGAAGTGAGAATGACAAATTATCACCTTGGCGCACCATATCGGCAGTAGTCAAAGTGTCAAAGCTTTTGAAGCGCTTAAAAACTATCTTTCCCTTTATTTCTTTATTCGGAATGAACAGTTTTATTTCAGCATCACCATCTCCGTGTGATCTTATCAACTTAAAATTCAGTTCGCTATTGCTGATGTTAACAGTTGAAGTCTTGGGATAGGTAGGTCCGGTTATTCTTTGATACGATGCAATTGCAAGTGTAAAAACGATTGCAAAAATCCACCATAAGAATGAAATAAAAAGTTTCATGCGCTATATTTTTTAGTTGAGTTACTATATATACAAAATTCGGCATTATTTTGTTTTGTCTTACAGTCATTATTAATTTTCATTTGACTAAATTTGTATCCTAAAGCACATAAAATTCTTCAATGCAAAAAAGTATTATAACTCTTTTATTAATAGTATGTTGTTTTACCAACTCACAGGCTCAGGATATGCTGGGGACGTGGGGAAGTAATTATGGAGGTGTTAACTCCGCAATTCAAAACCCCGCATTTATTGCTAATTCTAAACTCTATTTTGATATAAACCTTGTTGGAGCTAATTTCGGTTATTATCACAATGACTTTTATCTGGAAGAGGCCGACTCATATATGTATGATTTCTTACATAAGCAGAAGTATGGTTTTCCTGTACAAGCTGCCAAAACCAATTATCTCATAAACCATGTGCCCAAATTAGAAAAAGCTTTCATTTCCTCAAGGCAGATGGGTCCGGGTTTTATGTTGAATGTTGGTCGAAATGCTTTTGCTGTCAGTTTTTCTACACGGGAATTTGTCTCTGCAACGGGAGTCCCTGATCCTATTGCCAATCTTATTAAACATGGAACAGCGGATTTATCAATTATTGCACACGGAGCTTTTTCGGTCACAAAACCCATCAGATTGGCTGGAATGGCATGGGACGAAACTGCTTTCACCTACGCGAGGGTGTTGAAGAGTGATACAAAAGATATAATGACATTGGGTGCTACCTTGAAATATATGACCAGTATAGGTGGTAGTTACTTGTATGTTAAAAACGTTGAATTTGGTATGAACTCCCGAAACTTGCTTTCTGTAACAAATGCTGATGCAAGCATAGGAATGTCGATACCCGTTGGTTATGATCAAGGCAAAAGTGATTTCGGATACAACTCAAATTACAAGTTTGGAAAAGGATGGGGTACCGATCTCGGATTTACAATTCAGCGAAACAGCGAAACACATTATGTTCAAAGGTTTTCAAGGCTATGTGAACAGGAATTTCAACAGTATGAATACAGATTTGCTGTTTCGCTTATCGATTTAGGATACATTACTTTTAAAGACAATGCCATTTCAGGATCGCTTGTAAACACAAAGCCAATTGTTTATAATATCAACAATAATCAGTTCTTTTCAATTCAGAGTGCAGTGGATACTATCAACAAGCGGTTTAACCCTGCGGATTCATCCCTGACCAGAAAGAAATTCAGTATCTATACCCCAACCGCTCTTTCATTTCAGTACGATAAAAGGATAACTGATAATATTTATGTAACAGCCGCAGGAATAATAGGGATCCCAATCAGTAAAAGTGCAATTCAAAGACCTTCTCAGCTTGTAATCATTCCGCGATACGAGTCTGATCTCTTTGAAGTCAGCCTGCCAATTTCATTTTATGATTACTCTAAACCACGATTGGGAATATCGGCCCGCATATTATTTCTTACTCTTGGAACGGATCGGTTGATCAGTCTTGGTGGGGTGCATGATTACTACGGATATGATTTTTATGCATCTGTCAGGTTGAATTTCATGAAGATTTTCAGGATGAATTATATAAAAGGGCAGTGTTATGAATCCGCAACCCACCCTTGTTATTGATCAAAACCAGAAAGTAATGTATTATTATGCATTAAACAGGCATAAAATTCAACAATTTTGATGAAATTTGTTAAGTTTATGTAAAAATTCTCTTTCAATAGGTTGAGTCAATTATAAATGTTTTACATTTGCCTCATCAATAACATATAGAATGAACAACCTATTTGTCATTAATTTTATTCATATTATTCTTCTCGTGGTGAAAACTAACAGGAGCTGGGAATAAAGTGGCAAATCGAAAGATATCATAAGCGACCTTCCCGGCAAACGGGAGGGTCTTTTTTTTTAATGCAAAAACGTATAAATATTATGGCAGCTCTTTTCCTCAATCATCTCATAATTGTGATTATTCTACTTACTTGAAGATGGTGAGACTGGTTAATATTTTAAAAAAAGCCTGTCTCACACAAACGAGAGAGGCTTTTTTATAACATAAAAGTTAATCCCCTACGGGGAAAAGGTAAATGATGAAGATCTCTCTATTGACATTTATGCCCTACGGGCAAATTTAAACAGTTTCTACGGAGGTTTTTAAACAGTTTCTGAATTTATATCGAACTTATCGTAATATAATCCATGGATAAAATGAAAAAATACAGTTGGTGCGTTAGTCAGGATGACACACATCCCTCGGCACAAGCCATGCTCTTTGGAGCAGGACTGAAAGAAGAAGACTTTGCCAAACCTTTTGTTGGGATTGCGAGTACAGGATATGAAGGAAATCCTTGCAACATGCACCTGAATGGTCTTGCTGCCGAAGTAAGAGACAGCCTGAACGAAGACGGACTCTATGGATTTGTTTTCAATACGATTGGTGTCAGCGATGGCATCTCAATGGGAACTCCCGGAATGCGCTCTTCTTTGCCATCACGCGAAATCATTGCCGACTCCATAGAATTAATGGTAAATGCCCATGCTTACGATGGTTTGGTTACAGTTGTAGGTTGTGATAAAAACATGCCCGGAGCCTTGATGGCCATGATTCGTCTCAACCGTCCCGCCATCATGCTTTACGGTGGAACCATTGCTCCCGGCTGGCACAATGGCCAACAATTGAATATCGTTTCCACATTCGAAGCCTGGGGCGAAAAGATTGCAGGTAAGATGGATGATAAAGAATACAAGGAAATTATCCGCAAAGCCTGTCCAGGTCCGGGTGCTTGTGGTGGTATGTACACGGCAAACACCATGTCTTCAGCGATAGAAGCAATGGGAATGATGCTGCCTTACAGTTCATCAAACCCTGCTGTTTCAAAAGATAAAACAGTTGAGACGCGTCAGGTTGCTAAAGCCATGGAAGGATTGATCAGGAAAGACCTCAAACCAATGGATATCCTGACTAAGAAATCATTGGAGAATGCTTTTACACTGATCATCGCGTTGGGTGGTTCTACAAATGCTGTATTGCATCTGTTGGCAATCGCCAAGACTGCTAATATAGATTTCGGGATGAATGATATGGAGCGGATCAGCAACAAGACTCCCTATCTGGCCGACTTGAAACCAAGCGGTAAATATCTGATGGAAGACCTTCACAACATTGGTGGTATTCCTGCAATAATGAAATATCTGCTCGACAATGGCATGCTTCATGGCGAATGTATGACTGTTTCAGGTAAGACCATAGCTGAGAACCTGGCTGATGTTCCAACTTTGCCGGCCAATCAACAACTAATTAATCCTTTGGATAACCCACTCAAGAACAGTGGACATATCCGGATCCTCTATGGCAATCTGGCCGAAAAGGGTGCAGTAGCAAAGATCACAGGCAAGGAAGGCGTTCTGTTTACAGGTCCTGCCAGGTGTTTCAACAGTGAATACGAAACCAATGATGCCATAGGCCGTGGGGAAGTCGAAAAGGGAGATGTGGTCGTCATCCGTTACGAAGGCCCCAGAGGTGGTCCGGGAATGGCCGAGATGCTGAAACCAACAGCTGCTATCATGGGAGCCGGTCTTGGAAAAGACGTTGCCCTGATCACCGATGGTCGTTTCTCAGGCGGTACCCATGGCTTCGTAGTAGGCCATATCACACCCGAGGCTCAGGAAGGTGGCGTCATCGCTCTCCTTCGCAATGGTGATATCATTACTATCGATGCCACTAAGAACACGCTGAGCGTTGATCTTTCAAACGAAGAGATCGAACAACGCCGCATTGAATGGATCAAACCCGCTCTCAAAGTAAGTCGCGGCGCACTTTATAAATATGCAATGACAGTATCAGATGCCTCTCATGGATGTATCACTGATTCCCAACAATAAACACTCTAAATTCAGATTCATGACACCAGTAACCCAGGAAAAAGTTAACGGAGCCGATGCAATTTTAAAGGTTCTGATTAAAGAAGGCGTAGAGACCGTTTTTGGTTATCCCGGTGGAGCGGTTCTTCCGCTTTACGATGCCATAATGAAATATCATCAGAAAGTGCATCATGTCCTCGTGCGTCATGAGCAGGGAGCAATCCATGCAGCACAGGGATATGCAAGAGCAACAGGGAAAGTTGGTGTCTGCATTGCAACATCAGGCCCGGGAGCAACAAACCTGATCACAGGTATTGCCGATGCCATGATGGATTCGACGCCTGTAGTATGTATCATCGGACAGGTTGTAGCCCCGCTATTGGGTACCGATGCCTTTCAGGAAGCCGATGTGATGGGACTTACGATGCCTGTCACCAAATGGAATTACCAGATAACTTCTGCTGATGAGATCCCCGAAGCCATGGCCAAGGCCTTTTATATTGCGCGTTCGGGTCGTCCAGGACCGGTAGTCCTTGACATTTCAAAGACAGCACAGGTGCAGATGTTTGATTTCAAATACGAAAAATGCAACAAGATCAGGAGCTACGTTCCTTTCTACAATATCGACAATGAAAAAGTAAAGAAAGCTGCAGACCTCATCAACGAGGCAAAGAAACCCTTTATTCTCTTTGGAAACGGTATCATCATTTCCGGCGCCGAAAAAGAATTAAAGCAGTTTGTTGAGAAGACCGGGATCCCTGCAGCATGGACATTATTAGGACTGTCTGCCATGGATTCTGATCACCCATTAAACGTTGGGATGCTTGGGATGCATGGAAACTATGGCCCTAACATCAAAACCAATGAATGTGATCTTTTAATTGCCATCGGGATGCGTTTCGATGACCGCGTTACAGGAGACGTTTCAACCTATGCAAAACAGGCAAAGGTGATTCACATCGAAGCCGATCCTGCCGAAATCAATAAGATTGTCCATGCCGATATTGCCATATTAGGTGATGCCAAAAAGGCACTGACGAAGTTAATCGAACACGTGACTCCTAATACCCATAAAGATTGGGTTAAAGAATTTAAGGATTGCTATAAGATCGAAGATACAAAAGTCATCAAAAAAGACCTTTATCCATCCAAAGAGGTTCTGACGATGGGAGAGGTTGTAAGATTGGTTTCCGAAAAGGTTGGTGGCGATGCTATCATAGTAACCGATGTAGGTCAACAACAGATGATTGCTTCACGTTATTCCAAATTCAAACAAAGCCGTAGTTTTATCACTTCAGGAGGTCTTGGAACGATGGGATTCGGATTACCTGCTTCGATGGGAGCCAAGTTAGGCCGCCCCGATCGCGAGGTAGTCTTAATGTGTGGCGATGGTGGTTTCCAGATGACCATGCAGGAGTTGGGAACAATATCACAATACCAGATTGGTGTCAAGATCATCATCCTGAACAATAACTATCTGGGAATGGTACGCCAGTGGCAACAACTGTTCTTTGACAAACGCTATTCATTCACCAAGTTACAGAATCCTGATTTTGTAAAGCTTGCAGGGGCTTTTTCTATTCCTGCACGTAAAGTAACGGTTCGTGGAGAACTGACAGCTGCTATCAGCGAGATGATCGATCACGAGGGACCTTATCTGCTCGAAGTAGTTGTTGAAAAAGAGGATAACGTATTCCCTATGGTACCTGCCGGTGCCTCAGTTTCAAAAATAATTCTGGAACCTTAAAACCAATTGCAATGAATCAGGAATTTATAATATCAGCATTCACAGAAAATCATATAGGTTTACTTAACCGTATCACCATCATCTTTACGCGACGCAAGATCAATATCGAGAGTCTGACTGTTTCAGAATCTGCTTTGGCCGGGATCAGTAAGTTTACCATCGTGGTTGATACCACCGAAGACAAGGTCAGTAAGGTGGTTAAGCAAATCGATAAGTTGGTTGAGGTGCTCAAGGCATATTACCATACCAATGATCAGATGATCTATCAGGAAATTGCACTTTACAAGGTGCCGACAGAGGCGCTGACAAACAGCAACCAGATCGAATCATTGGTTCGGCAATACAATGCGCGTATTTTGGAAGTGACACCCGATTATACAGTTATCGAAAAGACCGGTCATAAAGATGAGACCCAGGCATTGTTCGAAGGATTGAACCAATTTGGCGTTTTACAGTTTATACGTTCCGGACGTATTGCAATCACCCGTTCACCTATCGAGAGACTTTCTGAGTTCCTCAAAGATCGTGATGCATTGCTTGAAAGCATTAAATAAGGCTTTGTACTAAAAAACGTTTTTTGAAAATGTTAATTAAATAATACTTTCACCCCTTCGGGGTTCATATTGAATAATGGTGATTTGCTATAATACTACCATCCCTTCGGGATTGAAGAAAAATGCCGAAGGTAAGTTTCAAGAAAAAGAATGATCCTTTGAGAAATGAAGAAAAATGCCGAAGGTAAGTTTCAAGAAAAAGAACGATCCTTTGAGAAATGAAGAAAAATGCCGAAGGTAAGTTTCAAGAAAAAGAACGATCCTTTGAGAAATGAAGAAAAATGCCGAAGGCATGACAGTATTATAGCAAACATAATAAAACTAACACGAACCCCGAAGGGGTGAAAGTATTGTAACAAAAAATTAAATATCAATTCATAAATCAAAAAAAGCAGAAACATGGCAAAATTAAATTTTGGCGGCGTAGAAGAAAATGTTGTAACCAGAGAAGAATTCCCACTTAAGAAAGCGCAGGAAGTATTAAAGAATGAAGTTATTGCAGTACTCGGTTACGGCGTACAAGGTCCCGGACAATCACTCAATCTGAGAGACAACGGCTTCAACGTCATCGTAGGCCAACGCAAGAATTCCAAGACATGGGACAAGGCCGTTAAAGATGGCTGGGTTCCGGGAGTAACGCTATTCGAAATAGAAGAAGCCTGCCAAAAAGCTACTATTATCCAGTTTTTGCTATCCGATGCCGGTCAGATTTCATTGTGGGATACCGTAAAGAGGAATCTTGCACCAGGTAAGGCACTCTATTTTTCACATGGTTTCGGCATTGAATACAAAGAACGCACAGGTATCATTCCACCTGCAGATGTTGATGTAATTCTGATAGCGCCAAAGGGATCAGGAACCAGTCTTCGCAGAATGTTTCTCGAAGGGCGTGGCTTGAATTCAAGCTATGCCATTTTTCAGGATGCAACAGGACGTGCCAAGGAACGCGTTGTAGCATTAGGAATTGGAGTAGGTTCAGGATACCTCTTCGAAACAACCTTTAAGCGGGAAGTTTTTTCGGATCTAACAGGCGAACGTGGAACCCTGATGGGAGCCATCCAGGGAATCTTTGCCGCTCAGTATCAGGTATTGCGCAGCAATGGTCACACACCTTCAGAAGCTTTCAACGAAACAGTTGAAGAGCTGACACAGAGTCTGATGCCACTTGTAGCCGAGAACGGAATGGATTGGATGTATGCCAACTGTTCAACAACAGCTCAGCGTGGTGCATTGGATTGGTGGAAGAAGTTCCGCGATGCAACCTTACCTGTATTTACCGATTTGTACAATGAAGTAGCAGCAGGCAGAGAAGCACAACGGTCTATCGATTCAAACAGTAAAACAGACTATCGCGAGAAGCTGGAAGTTGAATTGAAAGAATTGCGCGACAGTGAGATGTGGCAAGCTGGAGCAGTAGTCCGCAAATTGAGACCTGAAAACGCTTAATACAAATTGTAGAAAATGTAGGGGGGCCCTTGTGGGTCTCCTTATCGGTAATGTAGATTTTCTATGTTAATGCCCTGGAGACCCACAAGGGGCCTCCCTACATTTTTAAAAGAACTAATAAAAATAAATAATGGAAGCTACAACGCTATTTGATAAAGTTTGGGATTCACACGTCGTTAAGAAGATCGTGGGTGGCCCCAGCGTGTTATACATTGACCGACATTTCATCCACGAAGTCACAAGTCCCGTTGCATTTGTGGGCCTCGAAAAGAGAGGATTGAAAGTCTTTCACCCTGAACTCACCATCGCCACACCCGATCACAACATCCCGACCATCGAACAGAATCTTCCCATCCGTGATGAACTGTCGCGCAACCAGGTCAACAAACTTACTACCAATTGCCAGAAACACGGCATCACTCTTTATGGTCTGAATCATAAATGGGCCGGTATCATTCACGTGATCGGACCCGAGCTTGGCTTAACCCAACCCGGCATGACCATTGTTTGCGGCGACAGTCACACTTCTACTCATGGAGCTTTTGGCGCTTTAGCTTTCGGAATCGGAACCAGCGAAGTTGAGATGGTATTGGCCAGCCAGTGTGTGCTTCAACCAAAACCTAAAAAATTAAGGATTACAGTAAACGGCAAATTGCGTCCGGGAGTCATCTCTAAAGATATTGCCCTTTACATCATTTCACAGATCTCGGCCAGTGGCGGGACAGGTTACTTCATCGAGTTTGCAGGATCAGCCATCACCTCCCTTTCTATGGAAGCACGCATGACTCTTTGCAACATGAGCATCGAGTGTGGTTCCCGTGGTGGCATCATTGCCCCCGATCAGAAGACTTTTGATTATATAAAAGGCCGCGAATTTGCTCCAAAGGGAGAAGCATGGGACAAGGCTTTGGCCTACTGGAAGACCCTCAAGACCGACGACAATGCTGTTTTTGACAGCGAATATGCTTTCGATGCCAACGATATTGATCCGATGATCACTTACGGAACCAATCCCGGCATGGGAATGAGCATCAAGGCAAACATCCCAACAGGCGCCGAAATGAAAGGAAGCGACAAGATCACTTTCGAAAAGTCACTCGCTTACATGGGTTTCAAAGCAGGCGAGAAGCTTGAAGGCAAAACCATCGATTATGTCTTTGTAGGTAGCTGTACCAATGGCCGTATCGAAGACCTGAGACTATTCACTGAATTCGTTAAAGGAAAGCAAAAAGCAGCTAACATAACTGCATGGATTGTTCCGGGCTCTAAACAGGTCGAGAAGCAAGCAGAAGAAGAAGGTCTGACAGCCATTCTGAATGCAGCAGGCTTTCAGTTCCGTCAACCCGGATGCTCAGCTTGTCTGGCCATGAATGACGATAAAGTCCCTGCAGGAAAATATGCAGTTTCCACCTCGAACCGCAACTTCGAAGGCCGCCAGGGACCCAGTGCACGCACCATGCTTGCCAGTCCTTTAGTTGCTGCAGCAGCCGCAATCACAGGCAAGATCACAGATCCCCGTGATTTAATGTAAATCCGGATTAATCCACTCAAAAACTGTTTTATGTCAATCGATAAATTTATTACGTTAACATCTCCGGCAGTTCCGCTGCCCATCGAGAATGTAGACACCGACCAGATCATCCCTGCCCGTTTCCTGAAGGCCGTCGAGCGCAAAGGTTTCGGAGATAATTTATTCCGCGACTGGCGCTACGATAAGAACAATCAGCCTGTTAAAGACTTCGTTCTGAACCAATCAACCTATACCGGAAACATCCTTGTTGGCGGGAAAAACTTTGGCAGCGGTTCAAGCCGTGAGCATGCAGCATGGGCAATCTATGATGCAGGATTCAAGGTAGTGGTATCCAGTTTCTTTGCAGATATCTTCAAAGCTAACGCCTTGAACAATGGCTTGCTGCCTGTTCAGGTCAGTGAGTCTTTTCTTGAAAAGATCTTTGCCGTTATCGACGAAGATCCCACCGCCGAATTCAATGTAGATCTGAAAGAACAAAAGTTCACCATATTAAAGACAGGTGAGACTTCATCTTTCGAAATCAATCCTTACAAAAAAGAGTGCCTGTTAAACGGATACGACGATATCGATTATCTCGTAGCCTGTCGCGACGAGATCAGATCGTTCGAACTAAGCAGGAATTAATCTAAAGGAACAACTGCATGGTAACTACAATAAAGATAATGGATACGACCCTTCGTGATGGTGAACAAACCACCGGTGTATCCTTTACCGAAAACGAAAAACTAAGTGTTGCAAAGATCCTGATCGAAGAAGTTAAAGTCGACCGGGTCGAAATAGCTTCTGCACGCGTTTCATCCGGAGAGTTCAAGACCGCCCGTGCCATCATGGAATGGGCTGCCCGTAAAGGCTATCTCGATCGGATCGAAATCCTTGGTTTTATCGATGGTAAGGTTTCTCTGGACTGGATCGACAACGTGGGTGGCAAAGTCGTAAACCTGTTGTGCAAAGGTTCTTACAAACACGTCACAGAGCAGTTGAAAAAGACTCCCGAAGAACACATTGCCGATATCCGGAAGTCAATAGCCTATGCGCACGAAAAGGGCATCAAGGTAAATGTTTATCTCGAGGACTGGTCCAACGGCATGCGCAACTCAAAGGACTATGTCTATTTCATGATCGACCATCTTAAAAACGAAGATATCGACCGGCTGATGCTGCCAGATACGCTCGGGATCCTGAGTCCCGAAGAGACCTTCACCTTTTGCACCGATATGATCACCCGTTACCCCGAATGCCGTTTTGATTTTCATGCACACAACGATTACGACCTTGCCGTGGCCAATGTATTCCAGGCCATCAAGGCCGGCATCGATACCGTCCATACAACCGTTAACGGCCTGGGAGAGCGTGCAGGAAACGCCCCGTTGTCCAGTACAGTTGCACTGGTTGTCGACCATTTAAAGTTGACCACCTCTGTCAACGAAACCAAGCTCAACAAAATCAGCAAGATCATTGAGACTTTTTCAGGGATCCGTATCCCGGCCAATAAACCATTGATCGGTGAGTATGTCTTCACACAATGCAGTGGTATTCATGCAGATGGCGACAACAAGAACAACCTTTATTTCAACGATCTCATTCCCGAACGTTTTGGCAGGAAGCGTGTCTATGCCCTTGGTAAGACCTCCGGCAAGGCAAACATTGTCAAGAACCTCGAGGAACTTGGCCTGAGTCTTGATCCCGAATCTTTGAAAAAGGTCACCGACAAAATCTCTGAACTGGGCGACCAGAAAGAGATGGTCACTATCGACGACCTGCCATTCATCGTCTCCGATGTTTTGAAAAGCGAAGCCATCGAAATGAAGATCAAGATCGAGAACTTCATCATTTCTCACGCCAAGGGGATGTATCCTTCAGCAACAGTGAGCATACGGATTGATGGAAAACGCTATGAGTGCAGTTCTTCCGGTGACGGCCAGTACGATGCCTTCATGAACGCCATCAAGAAGATCTATTTCGATCTGAATAAGCCATTGCCGATACTGGTCGACTATGTGGTCTCCATTCCTCCCGGAGGACGCACAGATGCCCTCGTCGAGACCGTCATCACCTGGAAGTTTAACCGCGAGTTCAAGACCCGTGGACTCGAAACCGACCAGACCCACGCGGCCATTATTGCAACCGAGAAGATGCTGAATGTAATTGAAAACGAATTTGATAAATAATACTATATGAAATTAAATATTGCCGTATTACCCGGTGACGGAATAGGACCCGAGATCATTGAACAGGCGTTGAATGTTACAAAAGCCATCGCGAAGAAATTTGGACATGTGCTGACCTATGAACATGCACTCGTTGGCGCCTGTGCCATCGATGCGGTTGGAAACCCCTATCCCGATGAGACCCATGCATTGTGTATGAAATCAGATGCAGTACTCTTTGGCGCCATCGGACATCCCCGTTTCGACAACGACCCCAAAGCAAAGGTCCGTCCTGAGCAGGGATTGCTGGCCATGCGCAAGAAGTTGGGACTCTATGCCAACCTGCGCCCGGTAACCATCTTTAAATCTTTGATAGGGAAGTCTCCACTGCGCACCGAATTGGTTGATGGGGCAGACTTCATGTGCATCCGCGAACTCACCGGAGGGCTCTATTTTGGCCGTCCACAGGGTCGTTCTGAAGATGGCAACACGGCTTATGACACCTGTATCTATACCCGCGAAGAGATCGAACGCATCCTGAAGCTCGCATTTGAATTTGCAGGGAAACGCAGAAAGAAACTCACCGTAGTAGACAAGGCCAATGTCCTCGCCACCTCACGTCTTTGGCGAGAGATAGCTCAAGAAATGGCGCCGTCATATCCAGACATCGAACTCGAACACATGTTTGTTGACAATGCAGCCATGCGGATCATACAATGGCCCAAGAGTTTCGATGTGTTGGTGACCGAAAATCTTTTTGGAGATATCCTCACCGACGAAGCCAGCGTAATCAGTGGTTCCATGGGATTGCTGCCTTCAGCTTCTATCGGTCTGCACACCTCGGTTTTCGAACCTATCCATGGATCTTATCCCCAGGCAGCCGGCAAGAACATCGCGAACCCTGCTGCAACTATCTTGTCAGCAGCCATGATGTACGAGTATGCATTCAACCTCATGGAAGAAGGCGCCCTTATCCGCGAAGCCATCGATAAATCCATAGAACAAGGCATTGTTACCATCGATCTCTCAGGAGATGCCAAATCCTTTTCCACCACCGAAGTAGGGGAGTGGGTCGTAAACTACATCCAAAAAAAATAAATTTTATATTCTCAACAAAACAAACGAAAGTGATGTAGGGATGGCCCTTGTGGCCATCCACGGATAATACATATAAAAAAGGATGGCCACATGGGCCATCCCTACATCACATTCGTTCGTTTTGAATCTAATTATTTATATAAACACCATTTCCGGTCCCCATCCACATTTTCCCATCAGGTGCCTGCTCGATGGTAAATAGACTATTGTCTTTAAACGTCTCATGATCGGTAATCCATTTTGTTCCATCATAGACCGTATACCCATAAATATCTATCCCCCAGATCCGATCCTTATTATCTATTGTAATTGACTGTAATCCAATCCAATTGTCATTATTTTGATATTGCGTAGTAGTATTACCATCAAATACAAACGCCATCGGCCTTTTATTAGAAGACATACTTGATAAAGAATAATCAATCGCTCCACACAACTGATTCTTACTGTCGGTCGTTATACTTCCATAATAATAGGGCGAGAACCCCAATTCTTTATTTGAATATATTGTCCAAATATCTTTTGAAATCTTGGCCAGATAAGTTTGATTGACCGTTTGTGTAAAAGCCAGCCAAACGTTGTCATTCTTATCAATCGTAATACTTTTGACAAAATTAACAGGTAGAACAGAATTAGCCGGCGTGTAAAGATTCCAGTTCGTACCGTCATATTTCACAACACCCCCTGTACCCATTCTGCTTGAAGAAAACCAAACATTGTCTTTAGAATCAACTGCAACCGACGGAACAAAATCTTCCGGAATCGTTTTATTGGCTGTATTATAAACCTTGAAACCGGTACCTTCATATTTATACAAGCCATCAGCTCCGATCCAAACGTTATTTTTACTGTCGACGGCAATGTCATTTATTACAGCATTGGCTGAAATGATTGAATTCGTGGAGTTATAAACAATAAATCCTCCTTCAGCATTATATTTGATCAGCCCCTGTTTGAATGTCCCGATCCAGGCATTTCCTTGATGATCAAAAGCAATGGCGGTTACAAAGTAACCCTCCAGAATCTTGTGATTAAAATT
>Ga0209748_1000320_pt1 | contig 26733 bp, 31 predicted proteins | sample BarGraIncu00421A_FD_185490 | JGI IMG/M metagenome (GOLD analysis project Ga0209748, IMG submission 185490) | Arctic peat soil microbial communities from Barrow, Alaska - Barrow Graham LP Incubations 004-21A (SPAdes) (version 2) | ecosystem: Environmental > Terrestrial > Soil > Wetlands > Peat... | reverse complement strand
CTGCGGTGTACGCGGACGGAGCGGCGGGCACGAGCGGCTCCTCCGGCACCACGAGGTACATCACGATGTACGCGAAGATGAGAGCGCCGGCGCCGAGCACGACCAGCAGGATCGTCGCGATGCGCAGGATGACGGGGTCGATGCCGAGATAGGCACCGATTCCGCCGAGCACCCCACCGATCCAGCGGTCGGACCTCGAGCGGTACAGGCGGGTGCCGGGAGCCGGCATGGTGAACGTCTTGCGCCGGCTGACGTAGAGCACCGCGACGCCGAGGCCGATGACCGCGAGCGCTCCAACGGCGCGGCTCATCGTCTCGAGCGCGACCGCGGGGATGAGGCCGGTCGCCTGGACGAACCACCACAGGCCGAACGCGATGAGGGCGATACCGCCGAGGGCGGCGGCGCCCGAACGAGGATCCTTGGGCATGCTCATGTCGTTGCTCCTAGTACGTTTCGATGGTCAGGTTGGAGACGCCGGACTGCATGCTCACGGCGATGCGGGGACCTCCGGAGCCGTCCGACTTCCAGCTGCTCTGGCCGAGGATAGGGACGCCGCTGAGGCGGCGGAACGCGGGCGGGACGCTGACGAGCGACAGCCCGCTCTTCGAATCGAGGGTCACCGAGGCGGCGACCGGGACGCGAAGGGTGATGTTCGCGACGCCCCCTGAGATGTCGACCTTCACGTCGTTCGCCCGGTCCCCGATCGTGATGCGCAGGTCCGACGCGCCCACGTTGGCTGAGACGGTCTCGACGGCGAGTCCGCTCAGGTCCGCGTCGGCCTGGACCGCACCGACGTCGAGCTCCAGGCCCTTCCACGTCACGGTGTTGTCCAGCGCCAGGTCGAGGCGGCGCTGCTGGAGGCCGAACACGACGGTCCGGCCGGACTCCTCCTCGACCCTGATGTCGGCGGACCCGGAAGTGACGGTCTTCGTGAGCTTCGGCACACCGTCCCTGGGCGCCGTGCCCGCGATCCGCGCAAGATCCGGCCCCGCGACGATGCCCAGCTGCGTCGCGCCCACCTTGACCGTGACCGAACCGTCGCGGATCGAACCGTCGTGCGGCTGAGAAGCCGAGTACGGAGCGCTGGCCGGGATCACGCCCGGCACGCTGAGCCCGAGGCCGACCGTGCCGGGCTGCAGCACGAACACGCCATAGAACAGTCCGGCCAGCAGCACGACGTTCGACAGCGCACGGACCCACGTCAGGCCCAGCCCGCGCCCGAGCAGCTCGATCCCGAGGGCCACGAGCGCCAAGGGCCACAGCGAGAGCATCGTGATCCAGACCGTCCACGGCAGGTAGCCGAATGTGTTGCCCAGCAGGACGAGCCCCACGGCGATCGACCCCACGCCTTCAGCGACGCGCTTGATCGCCGGCTCGCCGCGCCGGCGGAACATCTCCGCCACGCCTCCGATGATGATGAGCAGGGGCCACAGCCGGAACAGGTCGAACCACGGGACGTACCTGCCGAACAGCATGATCACGCCGACGACGACGAGCACCACGCCGACGGCCGTTCCACCGCGCCTGGCTCCGGTCGTCACCGGCGAGCCCGCAGGCGCGGGCGCCCGCCCCTCGGGACGCCCCACATCCTGGTCACTCATGCTCTCTCCTCCCTCGAGGACCCTCGCCTTCGCGATCGCTGGCGGAGTCCGTCCCGGGGATGGCCACTCTCAGGCGGGCGATCCGGCGCTGCCGGACCGCCTGCACGCTGAGTTCCGCGTCCCCCGCTGACACGCACTCCCCTACTTCGGGGATGTGCCCCAGCACACTGAGTACCCAACCTGCCAGCGTGTCGTACTCCTCCGACTCGGGCAGATCCAGCCCCAGCTTCTCGATGGCGTCCTCGACCGGGAGCCGACCGTCGACCATCCACACGCCGTCACCGACACGGTTGATGTAGCGGTAGTCGCGGTCGAACTCATCGGCGATCTCGCCGATGACCTCCTCGACGATGTCCTCGATCGTCACGATGCCGGCGGTGCCTCCGTGCTCGTCCACGACGACGACCATGTGGTTGTGAGAGGCGCGCATCTCCTGCAGCAGGTCGAGGATCGGCTTGGTCTCCGGGACGAACGCCGGAGGCCGCATGGTGCGTACGATCGGGTCGCTGTGCCGCCCGGCGGAGATGGGTTCGAGCAGGTCCTTGAGCAACGCCACCCCGACGATGGAATCCGGATCGTCGTGGAAGACCGGGATCCGCGAGAAACCCGTACGGCGGAAGTGCGTCAGCGCCTCGCCCGCGTTGACCGTGTCCTCGATCATCTCGGCGTCGACGCGCGGAACCATGACCTCACGGGCCACGGTGTCGCCGAGCTCGAAGACCTCGCTGATCATGCGCTTCTCTTCGTCACGCAGCGTCCCCTGCTCACGGACCAGCAGCTTGATCTCCTCCTCGGTGACGCCCTTGCGGGAGTCCCCGGGCTTGACGCCCAGCGCGCGTGCGAACAGGTCCGTCGACTGTCCGAGGAACCACACGAGGGGCTTGGCCGCGATGGAGAGCCAGGTGACGGGGAGAGCGACGGCCTGCGCGACCTTCTCCGACCGCTGCAGCCCGAGCCGCTTGGGAGCGAGTTCGCCGAAGACGAGCATCAGGTAGGTGACCACTACCGTGACCGCGAAGACCGCCAGGCCCGAGGCGAACGGCGTGATCCACGTGACACCCAGTGCCCGCAGCGCTTCGGCGAGCGGGTGCTCGAACGTGAGCGCCGCGAGCGAGGCCGCGGTGAAGCCGATCAGCGTGATCCCCACCGAGATCGTCGAGAGGAGCCGGTTGGGGTCGTCGAGGAGGCGAAGGGCGGCCTTGGCGCGCGCGGAGCCGCGGTCGGCGGCCGCCTGAAGGGCGCTACGGCGCGCGGCGATGAGCGACATCTCCGCGGCGGCGAAGTAGCCGTTGAGTGCGATGAGGACGACGATGGTGATCGTCTCGCCGAGGTAGCTCACGGCCGGACCACCCTCACTCGTCGCGCGGGTTGATCTTGTGGAGCACCAAGGCGATGAGCGCCAGCCGCCGTCCGCGCTCCTGGCAGGCGGCGACGAATGATTCGATGGTCTCGCGGAGCTGGTCGTCCGGGTGGTAGCGCACGAGACCCGCGGAAGACTCGAGTATCCCTTCGCGGCACAGCTCCTCGATCTCGGGCTGCAGTTCCTCGACCCGGCGTCCGAGCCGGGATGCGAGCGCCTCGAGGTCGAGGAAGGCATCGGGCGTGCGGTGGAAGAAGACCAGCACGTCCCAAGTCAGCAGCGACCTCACGTGCTGGTCGACGAAGCGCGTTATGGGGAGTCCCAGGACGTCCTCAAGCTCGTTCAACTGACAACCGTTCGGCCGGCGCTGCACGTCGTGCGCGACCCCCGCGCCCACGCCCCGAACTGCGGGTCGCGGGCACGAAAGCGGAACCTGCGTCCGCTTGAAGTGTACCCCATGGTGCGTGCTCGGCCCGTATCGCGCAGGACCGTCGATGGTATATGGTCGGCAGTGTCACGCAACCTCATATCCGATAAGGAGGCGGTCGCCTCATGCCCGTCAAGACCGGAGACACCGTCAGGGTCCACTACCGCGGAACCTTGGCCGACGGAACGCTGTTCGACGAAAGCTCGGGGAGGGATCCCTTGGCCTTCACCGTCGGCCAGGGTCAGGTCATACCTGGCTTCGAGGCGGCGGTCGTCGGACTCGAGCCCGGGGGTTCGGTGACCGTCACGATCGAGCCGGACAACGCGTACGGCCCCCACCACCCGGAACTCCGCCATGCGGTGACCATGGATGACTTCGCCTCGACGCCCTACATCGGCGGAGAGGTGAACCTGGTCTCCCCCGAGGGCGACGAGATGCCGGGGCGGATCGTCAAGATCGACGGCGACAACGTCACGCTCGACTTCAACCATCCGCTCGCCGGCGAGGTGCTCGTGTTCGAGATAACGCTCGTCGATCTCGATGCGGCGCCCGAAGCCTAGACGCGTCGGGACGTCGGAACGACACGAAGGCCCCGGGCGGTCCGCCCGGGGCCTTCGTCGCGCCGGAAGCGCGCTACCTCCAGGCTTGGAGCTCACACGCCTTCTGCATCTGCGCGGACGCGATGAACAGGACGCCCGCGATGATCTCGGGAGCGATCAGGAACAGGGCCATGATGCCCCACACGCCCGGCTCCCATCCCGCCATGACGCCCCAGACCACGGTCGCGATGGCCCCGCCGAACAACAGCAGGGCCGCCACATTCTCGTAGAACCAGCCCAGCAGCAGAGCGACGACCGCGAGCGCCAGGACCAGGATCGGGCCGTATTGGTCGACCGTCGCCGACCCCGAGGGATAGACGAGGGAAGACCCGGCGACCAGGACCACCCACACCAGGCCTCCGAGCCCGACGAACAGCCGCGCGGCGATCCGCTCGGCATCCAGCACGTCGTAGTTGCAGCTTCTGGCGAAGATATCCACGGCTCACTCGCTTTCCCATCGTCCCCCTGGCGCCGGCCCCCGCTGAGGGCCCGCCCTGACAGGTCGATGTATACCCGTGACGAGCCGCGCCCCCGCCGAGGGGAGACGAGCGGAGCGCGGCGCTGTCAGTAGCCGACGAACGATTCGAACGAGGAATGTGCGGCATCGACGCCGACGGCGTCGAGAACCCGCCGCATGGGATCGACCATCGCCGGAGGGCCGCAGACGAACCAGTGCCAGCCGTCGAGCGGGTCGCAGTGGCGCAGCACGGTGTCGGGCCCGATGTAGCCGCGCTCTCCCGTCCACGCGTCGGAAGGACGCTCCAGAACGTGCACGAAGCGGATGGAGGGGTGCTCCCGCTCCCAGCCGTCGAACTCCTCGCGCAGAGGGATGCACGTCTCGTCGAGGTTACCGTCGAACACGAGCGCGGTCAGCCCGGTGGAGCGCTGCACGGAGTCGCGGACGATGCTGCGCATCGGCGTGATACCGACGCCGCCCACCAGGAATGCCGCGTGGTCGACTCCCTCGGGGAGCGTGAGGCGGCCTGAGGGGCCGGCCATCGTGACCGGGTCGCCGGGACGCAGCGCCAAGAGCGCGTCCTTGAACGCGCTGCCGGTGAGGCGCGTGAGGACCTCCGTCTCAGGGTCGCCGGGCGCGTCGCAGTGCGAGAACGGCTTGGTCTGCGTGCCCTCACGCGTCTCCAAGGTCAGGGAGAGGTACTGGCCCGGCTTGTAGGCGTACCTCGGGGGGCGGGAGAAACGGAAGATCCCCGTGGACGCGCAGGGTCTCTCGGAACCGGTGAACTCCACGCTCGGTCCGACGATGCCCATGCGGTGCCTCTCTTCGGGAACATAGTGGTGTCGCGCGATCGCGACGATCGGGTCCGACCTCGACGACGACAGCAGGGACAGAAGTGACGGAGCACCTCGACAGCGGCGCCGTCTGCAAGCATACGTACCCCACCCGACGGCCGCGCGTGCCCGCGGTCGTCGCCGTGGTCGCGATGCTCGCCGCCTGCCTGCTTGCCGCCTGCACGCCGGCGGCGCCGGTCAAGGCGCTCCCCGGCGTCGAGGTGCGCGACTACAAGGGACAGCGCCTCGACTCCGTGAACGACTTTCGCGAGAACTCGATCGCCGGCCCGCAACACGTGGACATCGCCACGTACCGCCTCGGCGTGGGAGGGCTCGTGTCGAAGCCCGCGACCTACACCTACGGCGAGATCCTCTCCAACGAGACCACGTACACCAAGGTCATGCAGCTCGACTGCGTCGAGGGATGGAGTGTGAAGCTCCTGTGGGAGGGGGTGCTGCTGTCCGATCTGATCGACCGCGCCCGGCCGGCCCCGGACGCGGTGACCGTGGTGTTCCGGGCAGTCGACGGCTACACGACCTCGCTACCGCTGCACTACATCCGCGCTTCGAAGATCCTCCTGGCCTACAAGATGAACGGCATCACGATCCCCGACGAGCGCGGCTACCCGTTCATGGTGGTGGCCCAGGACCGGTGGGGCTACAAGTGGGCGAAGTGGGTGACACGGATCGAGTTGTCGAACGACCCGAAGTACTTGGGATACTGGGAGCAGCGGGGCTACTCTCAGACGGGCATCCGCTCGGAGAGCCAGTACTCGAAGTGACCGGAGGGGGACGCGCATGAAGCGATCGGCATCGATGACCTGGATCGTCTGGGGGCTGCTGGTCGCCGCCGTCCTCGTCGTCGTCGCGGACTACGTCGCCTACCCGGACCTTCACAGCTCCATGGGCTACTACACTCTCCTGGACTTCGCCTTCATCCCGCTCAACGTGCTGATCGTCGGGCTCTTCATCAACCGGCTGCTCGCCCAGCGCGAGCGGGCCGAACTGCTGCACAAGATGAACATGGTCGTCGGTGCGTTCTTCGCCGAGATGGGAAACGACCTGATCGCGCTGCTGTCTCCGTTCGATGCCGACCTGGAGGAGGACCGGCCTCATCTGCTGTTCACCGCGCGCTGGACCACGGGGGACTTCGACACGAACAGAAGCGCCGTCTGCGGCGATGCGCACTCGATGGACCTCGACCGCGGGGACCTGGAGGCGGTCAAGGCGATGCTCACCGCGCAGCGGCCGTTCATCCTGGGCCTGCTGCAGAACGGGAACCTGCTCGAGCACGCCGGCTTCACCGACGCGCTGTGGGCGATCTCGCATCTCGGCGAGGAACTGGCGGCCCGCCACGACCTGTCGGCGATGCCGCCCTCGGACCGGAGGCACATCGAACTCGACATGGCGCGCGCCTACGGCCGCCTGCTGGGCGAGTGGCTGGGCTACATACGCCACCTGAAGGCGGACTACCCGTACCTGTTCTCGTTCGCGGTGCGCACCAATCCGTTCGATCCGGATGCGACGATCGAGGTCGCGCCCTAGGCCGCGACGCGCGCTAGCGGATCACGTAGAGCAGCACCGCGAGGAAGTGGCACACGCTTCCCGCGAGCACCCATAGGTGCCAGACCATATGGAAGTACGGCACCTTCTTGTAGACGTAGAAGATGGTGCCAAGCGTGTAGCACAGGCCGCCGGCTACGAGCAGCCACAGGCCGTTCGGCGCGAGCGAGGCGCGCATCGGGCCGATCATGAACACCGCGAGCCAGCCCATGAACAGGTAGACGGCGGCCGAGAGCCACCTCGGGCGATAGGCCCAGAAGGCCTCGGTCGCGATCCCGATCGTCGCCAGCACCCAGACCACGGCGAACATCCACCAGCCGCCGGTCGCGCGCATCGTCACCAAGGTGAACGGGGTGTAGCTGCCCGCGATGAGCAGGTAGATGGCCGAGTGGTCGATGATCTTGAAGATGTGGCGCGCCTTGGGGAACGGGATCGCGTGGTAGAGCGTCGATCCCGTATAGAGCAGGATCAGCGACACTCCGAAGACGATCCCGCTGCCCAGCCTCCAGGAGTCTCCCCACGCGTACACGACCATCAGCGTGAGCGCTACGAGGGAGAAGGCGACGCCGACGCCGTGCGTCACGCTGTTGGCGATCTCCTCGCCGACCGTGTAGTCGCGGTTCGAGCGCTCGCCGCGCGCCGCATCGGCAGAAGGGCCTGACGCTTCTGAGCGGCTGTGGTCACTCACCGGAGACTCCGAACAGGCGGGCATCCGCGGTCACGGAGTGACACCAACCGCACTCGAGCGGGTAGTGCCCAGCCGGAGGGGTCTGCTCGGGGCGTATGGGCGGGCTGGAGACACGCAACATGCCGTAGGCCACTCCGAGTACCACCACGCTGCCGACGAGGCCGACGATGATCTTCGTCCTGGTCGGCATCGACTCGTCGGGCTCTTCGATCCGGTCTTCGTCGGTCACGTCTTCCCGTGCTTTCCTCAGATCGGACAGGGACAGGGCGCCGCGCACCGGGACTGCCGGGTACGTCCCGTATGCTAGCACCGGCTCGCCCGTGCTCTAGCCCAGCGGGACCCAGCGCGCCACGTCACCGCCGGTCAACGGTTCCCACGCTCCATCGCACCCCTCGCCGCGAGCACCGAGCTCGAAGTGGAGCATCGCGATGCCGCAATCCAGGCGCGCCAACGCAAGCGGGAGCGACGGGCCGGAGGTCGCGACGACCACCGCGCCGTCCTCCATCCGGAACCGCCACGGCTGCCGGTTCATCGCAGAGGGCGCGATGCGCGCCGCGTTCAGCCCCGCCTCGGCCCACGCGGGCCACTGCTCGTGTCCCGGCGCGATCTCATCGAGACAGAGGCGACGCTTCGGCTTCTTCGCTCCGTAGAGGAGGACCTCGGCGCGGGTCGGCTCCGCGACCGCGTGCCCGATCGGAGAGATCGCGCGAACGACCTCGCCGGGCGCGAGCGACATCGCGGCCGCCACGGCCGAGCGCGAGAAGGAGCCGGCGATCCAGCACGTCGTGAGACCGAGCGCGTTGGCCTCCAGAACGAGCCCCTCGCCGGTGTATCCGCAGTGCTCCGCGCTGAGGGGCGACGAGCCGTCAGCTATGAACACGAGCGCCGAGGGCGCGCCCGTGACCTTGCCGTAGGAACCGATGATCCCGGTGAAGAAGGTCCGCGGCACGTCGCGCACGAGGACGACGCGGGCATCCTCGTAGGGGCGGAACTGCGCGGCCGTCGCCTCGAGCGCATCGAGGTCGTCGGCGAGCAGCGGACGGCCGTCGTACGCGCGCCTCGAGCGCCGCGTCGGCAGTGCTTCCAGCCACCGGTCGGCATCGAATGCTGGGTGTTTCGCCACTGAGGAGTCCTCTCACAACGGTTGCGCCGCGTCGCATCCCAGCAGATTCTACTTCCGGGAGGTGCGCATGGACGAAGAGCGTATCAGGGTGCGGGCGATCGCGAGCGGACGCGTGCAGGGGGTGTGGTTCCGGCAGTCGACGGCGGCCGAGGCCACGCTGCTCGGAATCGACGGATGGGTCCGCAACCTCCCGGACGGCCGTGTCGAGGCCGCGTTCGAGGGCGGCCCTTCCGCCGTGACGGCCGCGCTCGACTACATCGGGCGGGGCCCGCAGGCCGCGATCGTGGACGAGGTGCTCACCTTCGCCGAAGAGCCCACGGGCGAGCGGGGCTTCACCGTCCGCTGAACCGGGAAGAGCGCTACCCCCCGAGCTTCTGGGCGGTGAAGTAGTCGGTCGCGGCCTTGGACTGCTGTGCCGCCAGCTCGGACACCGCGGTGATGTCGCGCTTGATCGTCGCGACCCCGTCGAGGATCCTCTGGGTGTCGATCGCCGTCGTCTGGCCCTTCTCGAGCGCAGAGTAGAGCTTGTCCATCTCGGCGTAGAGCTTCGTGCCAAGGTCGACCGTCTGCACCTGTGTCGCCAGCGCCGCCGACTCGAGCTTTGCGTACTCCTTCAGCTCGGCCGAGACCTCCATCGCAGCGATCGAGTCCATCGCGGCCTTCGCGGCTTCCAACTCGGCCTTCTGCGTGGCAAGGTCCGTCTTGAGCTTCGCGGTGGCCACGAGCGCGCTCGCCGCGCCGGCCTTCGTGTACGGGATAGCGTCGAGGGAACTCGCACCCTCGGTGACCGAGGCACCGGCCGTCGCCGCCTTCTTGAGGTGGGTGTTCGCCACCGCGATGGCGTCGTTCGCGGGCTTGTTGGGGCTATCGAGCCACGACGCACAGCCCGTGAGCGCGAGCGCACCTACCAGCAGCAGGGCCGCGGACAGGGCGGCCGTTGTCTTGCTCATCAAAGGAAACCTCCTCGGTGGAACCGGGTCGGCAGGAATGGTAACACCCCTCCGCGCGGAACGCCCTCCGCGCGTCACAACACCCGGGCGAACGCGAGTGCGCCGCCGGACGCGGTGGGGCGGTACGGTTCGATCCGCTCGAAGCCCTCGCTGTCGTAGAGATCGGCGGCCCCTTCGAAGTCCCCGGAGGTTATCAGCACGACGCGCCGATAGCCGATCGAGGACGCCTCGGCGACCGCCGCCCGCACGAGAGCGCGGGCCAGTCCCCTGCGGCGGTACGCGGGCCGGACGTAGAGACGCCGCAGTTCGGCGTCGTCATCGCCCCACGTGCGGAACACCGCGCCCGCGGCGGGCACACCGTCCACGGTCGCGAGGAACATGCGGCCACGTCCGGCGCCGTACCACTCGTCGAAGTGCTCGAGCTCCTCGGCGAAGTAGGACATCTCGACGCCGAGGTGCGCGGACATGTTCGCCATCGTCTCCTCGGCGAGCTCGCGCACCGCCGCGCGCTGTTCGGGCGTCGACGCCGTCATGACGCGCGTGACCGGCGCCTTCGGGCGGCCCTTCGTCTGGACGACGATGACGCCGGCGAGCGCCGCCGCACCACCCGCGAGCGTCACGGTGCCGGGGATGGTGCCCTGCCACACCCATGCGACGAACGTCGCCAGCACGGGGCTCGCGTACAGGAAGCTGGCGGTGGTCGATGCGGGCATGCGCGCGAGGGCGTAGCCCCACATGAAGTAGGCCAGCGCGCCGGGGAATACGCCGAGGAACACGATGATCCAGATCGAGGAGACCGGCGCCGCGGGAAGCTGGTGCAGCAATCCCGGCAGGAACGCGAGCATCGGAACGGTCCCGAACCAGATGATGCAGCTCGTGAACTCGAGCGAACTGTAGGTCCGCAGGGGCTTCTTGCTGATCACGAAGTAGACGGCCGTCGACAGTGACGCGCCGAGGATGAGCAACGCCATCGGCTCGAGGCGGAAGCCTCCGCCTTCACCGAACGAGATCGCGACCACGCCGCTGAAGGCGAGCGCCACGCCCGTCCAGCCCCACTTGTTGAGCCGCTCGCCGAGGAACGCGATGGCCAGCAGCGCAGTCCAGATCGGACCCGCGGCGATGATCAGCGACGCGGCGCCTGCCGACACCTTCATCTCGCCGAACGTGAACCCGAGATGGTAGAAGGTGATGCCGAACAGCGCCGCCAGCGCGATCCGCCCGAGGTCCTCCCGCTTCGGCATGCGCATCCGCGTCACGAGCGCGGCGACGCCCATGGTTGCCGAAGCGACCAGGAAGCGCAGCAGCGCCACCTGGCCCGCCCCGAGGCTTCCGTCCTTGAGCACGACGGAGATGCCGGCGAACGCGCTCGACCACACCACGACCGTGGCGATGGCCGCCGCGACGGCCTTCATGTCGGTCCTTTGTATCATCGCGCGGTGGCACCTCTCGTCGACTCGGACGCTTCCGGGGAACGGGGCGCCCGGAGAGGGCGCCTACTTCCGGGACCGCGCGATCCGCTCGAGCACTGCGGGGCTTGCCAGCTCGCGCAGCGCGTCGGAGGCGATCCAGCGGGCCGCCCTCGACTCACTGTCGCGCATGCGGGACGCGACATCAACCGCGGCCGCATGGAGGTTGGCGTTCCGTTTCCCGATCTGCCGCAGCGCCCAGTTCACGGCCTTCTTCACGAAGTTCCGCTCGTCGGACGCCTCGCGCTCCACGTCCGCGAGGAACCCGAGAAAGACCTCGTCGGGCGCCTTCTTGTCGTGCACGGTCAGCGCGCACATGACGACGAACCCGGAGCGCTTGACGAACTCCTCCTCGGCGCGCGTCCACTCGTGGGCCTTCTCCACGCCGAACGACGTCGCCGCCCACAGGGCGCTGACCTGGTCGCACACGTCCCACGAGTCGATCTGGGCGACCCAGGCGTCCGCCTGCTCCGGCGTCACGAGGGCGGGTGGGTCGATCAGCCCCGCCAGGATGCGCGCCTCGTGGACGCCGCTGCCCCACAGGCCGGCGGCGAGTGCATGGACGGCGTCGGGCTCGGCCTTGGCCACCGGCTTCAGCTCCTTTGCGATCCCGCGGACGAGCGGCATCGTCACGCCGAGCGTGCCCGCGGGCGAGATGCCGTAGCGGGCCATCCCCGCGACGCTGTCCGGGGCCGCATGCGCGCGCAGTCGCGCCAGCAGCTCCTCGACCGTCGGTACGGCCATGGCTACTCCAACCTCAGGCGGGCGATGCCGATCGTCAGGAAGATCGCGGCCATGCCGAGGAGCGCCGCGGAGGGGAGCACGGCGAGGGCCGTGCCCTGGTAGCGGGCCACGACATCGGTGAGCCCCGTCATCGCCCAGCCGGTCGGCGTCATGAGCGCGACGGTGCGCATCGCCGGGCTCACGATGTCCAGAGGCCAGTAGGCGCCTCCGAGCATCGAGAGTGCGGTCGCGAGCACGGCGGTCATCGCCGACACCTGACCGCGGGTGCGCGCCATCGTCGAGATCATGACGCCCAGCCCCGTGGTCGCGAGGCCGAAGCTGCCGATGATCATCGCGACTCCGAGTGGATCGTCGCCCCACGGCACGCCGAACACGAGCGCGCCGAAGCCGACCATGATCGCGGCCTCGAACAGCACGGTCACGTAGATCCCGAGGACCTTCCCGGCGACCAGCTCGGAGCGCGTCGTCGGGGTGGTGAGCAGCCGGGCGAGCGTGCCCTGCTCGCGCTCCTCGAGGAACCCGCCCGCCGACCCGAGCCCCATGAACATCATGAACATCAGCGTGAAGCCCATCGAGTACTGCTGGAACCCCATGGCCATGGTGGTCGAACCACGCACCTTCGAAACGGTGACCGGGACGTCGCTGACCGAGAGCGGCGGCTCGGGCGACCAGATCCGGTCGGCGTACGCGTAGACGTCCGAGGGCGGCGGCGGGGTGTAGTGGGCGCCCGTCGCCGCGGAAGCGTCGCGGAAGGCCCCCTGGACGATGCGGATCGTGGTGGCGTTGGCGGCGATGCGCTCCACGCGCCCGGACACCGCCTGCACGATCGCGATGGACGACGTCGAGCGCGGGTCCTTGAGCACGCGCACCTTCGTGTCCACGCCGCCGAGCACGTCGGAGGCGAAGCCCTTCGGGATGATCACCGCAGCGGCGGCCTCCCCCGACGACGCCATGGCCGTCGCCCGGTCCTCGACGGTCTTCGTGATCTGGTAGCTGCGCTGGTCGAGGGCCGCCACCACCTCGGCGCTCTGGGCGGTCCCGTCGAGGTCTGCGACGGCCACCGCGATACGCCGCTCGCCCCCGCCCATGACGGTCCCGAACAGGAACGTGAGCATGAGGGGGACGAAGATCAGCGTGATGAGGCCGGTGCGGTCCTTGAGGACCTGCATCAAGTTCAGCCACGCGAGGTTGAGGATCCGGCTCACCCCGGTCACTCCCACCGCAGGCGCCAGGCGCCGATCGTGAAGAACACGGCGGCTATGAGGAGAAGAGCCGCGACGTTCGGCAGCACCTCGACCGCGTTGGCCCCGCGCATCGTGGCAAGGATCCCGTCGAGCGCCCAGCCGTTCACGCTCGCGTAGTGGAGCGGCTGCAGCCACGCCGGGAACTGCGCGACCGGGAAGAACGAACCGCCGATCGCGGCCATGAACTGGATGAGCGTCTGCGCGACGCCCGAGACCGCGCGCACGGTCTTGGCGACCGCTGCGATGAAGATCGCGAGCCCGGTGGCGGCCGCGACCGTCGAGAAGCCGATGAGCCCGACCGCCACGAGGTCGCCCCAGTCCACCCCGAGCGCGGTGGTGAACCCGTAGAGGACGAGGAACTGCAGCATGCCGATCAGCAGCACACCGAACATCTTGCCGCCGAGGATCTCCCACTTGGTCCCCGGGGTCATGAGCATCCTCGGCAGCGTCCAGGTGTCCCGCTCGCGCACGAGCGAGAACGCCCCGAACATCGCGCCGAACATCAGGAACATCACAGACATGCCGCCCGAGTAGTACGACAGCATCGAGAGTTCCTTGCCGCGCGTCGCCGTGGACTCGACGAGCCGGACGGCGCTCAGCGCCTCGGTGTCGCTGGCGCTCTGCACCGCCTTGCCGATCACCCCGTAGACGAACCCGGGATCGCCCACGCGCAGCGACGAGACGTAGTAGGCGCTGGTGCGCGCCGCGATCGACGCGGCGGACACGCGGGTGGACAGCGTCTCGGCGACGCCCTTGAAGACCGCGCCCGCGATCTGGCGACCGGGGTCGGAGTAGAGCGTCAGCTTCGACGCACGGCCCGTGTTCAGGCGCCGGGAGAAGTCGGACGGGACGACGAGGGCGCCCGCCAGGTCGCCCTTGGCCACCAGCGCCCGCGCTTCCTCGGTGCTCGTCATGCGCTGGGCTAGGAAGAGCTCCGTCAGCTGTGCGTCGGTGAAGAACCCGTCGGTGACCTGGGCGCCGACCTTGCCTTCGTCGAGGTTGATGATCGCCACCGGCGTCTTGCCCAGGTTCGACTGCAGGTTGCCCAGCGCCGAGGACAGGATGACGATCAGGATCATCGGCATCGCGATGAGGATCCCGATCGTCCCCTTGTCGCGCACCGTGACCATGAGGTCCTTGATCCCGACGCGGAGCCAGCGCACCTCTGCCAGTCCCCCGTCAGTCCCGCAGCGACTTGCCGGTGAGGTGCAGGAACACGCTCTCGAGGTTCGGCTCGCGCACGTCCACCGACAGGATCCTCGCGCCGCTTCGGCCCAAGATCCCGACGACGTCGGCGATCACCGTCCCGGAGTCCTTCGAAAGGACCTGCACCGTGACGCCCTCGTCCTCGGGCGCCTGCCCGGTGGCCTCCGCGTCCTGCTTCTCGTCGCCCGTCGCGGCGCTCGTGACGCTGTCGACCTCCGGGATCGCGCGCAGCGCTTCCAGCGCGCCGTCGGGCAGCGCGGCGAGACGGACTGAGATCACGTTCTCGTCGCCGACCAGGCGCTTCAGCTCCTCAAGCGGGCCGAGCGCGATCAGGCGGCCGTGGTCAACGATGCCCACGCGATCGCAGAGGAGCTCGACCTCCTCCATGTAGTGCGAGGTGTAGAGCACCGTCATCCCGCGCCGGTTCAGTTCCTTCACGGTCTGGAGGATGTGGTTGCGGCTCTGGGGGTCGATGCCCACGGTCGGCTCGTCCATCAGCAGAACGCGGGGGTGGTGCATGATCCCCGCCGCGATGTTGATGCGGCGCTTCATGCCTCCCGAGTAGGTCTCGATGCGCTCCTTCGCGCGGTCGGCAAGACCGGCGATCTCGAGCGCCTCGCCGACGCGCTCGTCGAGCAACGTGCCGCCGAGTCCGTACATCCGGCCCCAGAACTTGAGGTTCTCGAGGGCCGTCAGCGTCGGGTAGAGCGCGATCTCCTGCGGCACGACGCCGAGCGCGCACTTGACCTTGCCCGGCGCCGCCGTCACCGAATGGCCGTCGACCGTGACCGTGCCGGAGGTCGGGGCGAGAAGGCAGCTGATCATCGAGATCGTGGTCGTCTTGCCGGCGCCGTTGGGGCCGAGCAGCCCGAAGATCTCGCCTTCGCGTATGTCGAACGACACGCCGTCGACCGCGGTGTTCTCCCCGAACCGCTTGACGAGATCGGTGACGATGACGATCGGCGCGGCGTCGCTCACGCCAGCTCCTCCATCCGGTCGAGCATCCGGAACAACAGGGCACGGTTGGCGGCGAAACGCTCGGGATCCGCGAGCAGCTCCTCGGCGCTCATGACCCACCGGCCCGGACTCGAGAGGTCCTCGGGATCGGCGAGCGTCAGGGCGCGCAGCGTGTCGGCGGTCCACTCGAGATGGAACTGGACGCCGATGGCGCGGCCCTCGGCGGTGGCGAAGGCCTGGTTGGCGGTGAGCTCGCTCGACGCGATCACCTGCGCGTCCGCGGGCAAGTCGAAGGTGTCGCTGTGCCAGTGCCCCGCGACGAACGTCTCGGGCCATCCCGAGAAGTAGGGCACGCGGACAGCAGGACAGAAGGTCACGGGATACCAGCCGATCTCCGGCTCCGCACCCGGATGCACTGTGCCGCCGATCGCCTCCGCGAGGAGTTGCGCACCGAGGCAGATGCCAAGGGTGAGCATCCCCTGCTCGACGCAGCGCCCGAGGAACTCCTTCTCGGCGACCAGCCACGGGTGCCGGCACACGTCTCCTGCAGACATCGGCCCCCCGAGCACGATCAGCAGATCGAACTCCGTCAGGCGAGGGAACACGCCGCGCGGAGCGTCGATCCGCACGAGCTGGTGGCCGCGCGCGGAGGCCCACTCGGCGATCGCGCCGGGCCCCTCGAACGGCACGTGCACGACGCAAGCGATCCGCATCCTCGGCACCCCCATCATGCCGACACTCCCGAGCGGCCCTGCGCCGCTCACATGAGTGTATCCGCCCCTACGGGTTCGGCGACACCGGCTGGTCGTCCGCCGACAGGAGCGTGGACACCGGCGCGCGGCTCACGACCGGCAGACGGTCGACGGCACGCGCTTCGCCGAGCGTCAGCAGGGCGACGACAGCCAGCACGAGCCCGCCCCCGATGAGCACCGGCTGGACGCCGAACGCGACGGCCAGCGTCGGCGCCAGCGCCAGGGGCAGCAGCTCGCCCGCTTGTCGGTGCATCTGCGACGTTCCGGCGATGCGACCCACCATCTCGTCGGGCGACGAGGCCTGGATGCGCGTGCGCAGCAGCACGTCGGCCACGCCGATGATGACGCCCCACACGATCGAGCCGACCGCGACGATCGGGAGCAGCGCCGTGCCGACGTACGCGAGCGCGCCGAGCCCCACGGCGGAGCAGACGTACGCGAGCCCCCGCGCGGAGTTGACGCGCGACGGCAGCCGCGTGAACAGCCACGCGCCGACGACCATGCCGGTCCCGAACAGCGTGTTCATCCACCCGATCGTCGCCACACCGGTGTGCAGCACGTCGCGGTAGAAGAGCGGCTCCAGCGCACTGAACGCGCCGAACGACAGCCACGTCGCCGTTCCCAGGAGGATCGGATACCGCAGCGCGCGATGGGCGTACGCGTACCGCACGCCGTCCCGGAGCTCGGCGAGGGCGTGCGCCCGCTCCCTCTTCGGCCTCTCCACGGGGCGCAGGGTGACGCGCCACACCAGCACCACCGCAACCAGCGAGGTGAGGCCGTCGAAGATCCAGATCGCGTTGAGCCCGATGAGTGAGACGAGGACCGCGCCGATGGCGGGCCCGATCACGAACGAGCTCGAGCTCGCGCCCTCGATCCAGGCGTTCACCGTCTCCAGAGGGGTGTCCGCATCCGCGATGAAGGGCGCGAACGAGGCCGCCGCCGTCATGACCGGTGCGCCGAAGAACCCGAGCAGACCGGCCAGTGCGGTGAGCTGGACCATTCCGGACGGGAAGAGGAACGCGAGCGTGATCGGCACGAAGAACGCCTCGGCGACCATGAGCACGCGGCGGGCATCGTAGCGGTCCACGAGCATACCCGACAGAACGGTCCCGACGATCGACGAGACCGAGAGCGCCCCCATGAGCACGGCAAGCTGGGCCGGCGTCGCCTGCAACTCGTAGGCGGCCTTGCCCCAGATGCCCACGAAGAACGCGGCCTCGCCGCCCGAGCGCGATATGAAGCGCGCCGCAGCGACGCGCAGAAGGTCCTTGTTCTTCATTTCACCGTGCCCCCTGCATGTTCCATCCACGGGAGCGTATCACAGACCACGCCACCGAGCGTGTCTACGCCTTGCGGCCGCATAGTCGCGCGCGTCAGACGCTGATGCGTGCCGGGAGGGACCGGATCGGCCGCTACTCCTTCGTGGTCCCCGCGTGCGGAGGGCAGAGAGCGGGCCCGTCGCCCGTGTACTCCTCGGGGTGGTACGGGATGTCGGCCAGGATCACGCCGGGAAGCTGGAACAGCGCGCTCTTGATCCAGAACGACGTCTGGTCGTGCAGCAGGTACTCGACGCGCGTCTCGGGCGCGAACTCCGGCAGGATCACCGTGACCACGTGGTCATGCGTCGGACGCGGGATGGCACAGATGTAGTCGCGGATCGGGTCGATGATCTCCCGGTAGGGCGAGTCGATGACGGTCAGCTTGTAGCCGAGCTCCAGGCGCTCCCACTCCGCGCGGACCGCGTCGGCCCTGTCCCCCGTCGCATCGACGAACAGGCCCTCGATCACGTCGGCCTTGATCGACCGCGCGTACTGCACGGCCCGCACGAGCCGCCGGTCGATGGTGCCGAAGAGCAGCACGACATGGTTGTGCATGTCGTTGTGTGCGCGGTAGCTGAACTCCCGCTCCTCCTCGGGCGGGATCGCGACGCGCGCGGCCGCACGGACGTACGTGTGCTTCACCCACTCGAAGTAGGCGACCAGGATGGGAACGAGGACGAGCACGATCCACGCTCCCGAGGTGAATTTCGCCGACGCGATCACGATGAGGACCACGAAGGTGGTCACCGCGCCCAGCCCGTTCACGAACGCGGACCAGTGCCAGCCCGGCTCGCGGTTGCGCCACCAGTGCACGACCATGCCCGACTGCGAGAGGGTGAACGACGCGAAGACGCCGATCGCATAGAGCGGGATGAGCCGGCTCGTCTCGCCGCCGAACATGACGAGCAGGAGCACCGACATCGCGGTGAGCAGCAGCATTCCGTTGCTGTGCACGAGACGGCTGCCGCGGTCCCGCAGCTGCTTGGGCAGGTAGCCGTCGCTGGCCATGAACGACGCGAGCCGCGGGAAGTCCGCGTAGCTCGTGTTGGCCGCGAGCACCAGGATCAGCGCCGTCGCCGCCTGGAGCATGTAGTAGAGCGCGCCCGTGCCGTAGATGCCACGGGCGAGCTGGCTCAGTATCGTCTCGATCGTCTGGTGCTGACCGGCGACGAGCGCGACGTACGGCGTCACGCCCGAGAGCGCTGCCAGGCCACTCGTGCCGAGGAACATGAAGAGCAGGATGCCCGCCATCCAGGTGAGCGTGCGCCGGGCGTTGACCGCTTCGGGCTGCTTGAACGCCTGCACGCCGTTGGCGATGGCCTCGACGCCCGTCATAGCGGTGCATCCCGAAGCGAAGGCCTTCATGATCAGGAAGAGCGTCAGCCCCGTGGCCGCGAGCCCCGGTTCGACCGGGAACACGTGCGGCGTCACCGGGATGCCGCCCCCGAGGAACTGGCGATAGAGCCCGACGACGATCGTGAGGGTGAGTATGCCGACGAAGAAGAAGGTAGGGCCCGCGAAGAACGCACCCGACTCCTTGACCCCGCGGAGGTTCATGACCGCGAGCACCAGGACCAGCGCGACGGCGATCCAAACCTTGTAGGGCATGACCGCCGGCAGCGCGGAGGTGAGTGCCGCGGTGCCCGCCGAGATCGACACGGCCACCGTGAGCACGTAGTCGACGAGCAGCGCGCCGCCGGCCACGAGCCCCGGAGCGTCGCCGAGGTTCTCCCTGGCGACGATGTAGGCGCCGCCTCCACCGGGGTAGGCCTTGATCGTCTGCCGGTACGAGAACGCGACGATCGTCAGCAGCACCGCGATGCAGATCGAGATCGGCCACGCGATGGCGAGCGCCCCCGTCCCCGCGATGGCGAGGGCGAGCAGGATCTCCTCCGTGGCGTAGGCTACCGAGGACAGGGCGTCGGAGGAGAAGACCGCGAGCGCGACCGGATTCGACAGCCGCTGGTGGCCGGCCTCCCGGTTGTGCAGCGGGCGGCCCAGCAGCATCTGCTTGATGGCGTTCGGCATCGAGATTCCACGCCTTCCCGGAAGTGTCGGTGATCCCCCGTCGAGGCTATCCCCGCGAGGGCCGGACGGGCAACGAGCGACTCACCACGAGCGTGCCGGCGATGCGGTCATAGAGCGTCTGGCGCTTCGGGCTCGCGAGCAGGCTGACGACATTGGCCGCCACCAGCAGCCAGACCGTCGCGAATCCGACCACGTAGACCGGCGACGACCGGTCGACGGCGAACGAGATCTGCCAGATGCACGCGTGTGCCAGTTCCCAAGGAACGAACTTCAGAGCCGTGCGACTCAACGACCTCGCACGGCTCATGCGCCCGCCGGCGAGATCGGTCACCTGCAGCCCCGTCCTCCCCTTGCCCCAGGTGGCCCGACGCGGCGAGGCCTCCGAGAGTGCGAAGTAGAGGCCGACGGGCAGGGTGATGAGAAGGAACCCGCTCGCCTCGCCGGAAAGCGGGCCGCCGAAGAGCCGGTTCGCGACCGGCTGCCCCATGCGACTCGCGACGACCCCCGCGACGACGATCAGGCTCAGATACGCCGCGATCGGGAGGTAGTCCAGCGCGAACGCACGACCGCGCACCCACAGGCCTGCGGGGGGATACCTCTCGCTCGACACCGCTCCCCCTCCTAGCACGGCCGATCAGCGGCCGGAGTCACTCGCCATGCCGATCGCAACGAAGTAGGTCTTCGCGAGGTCCAGGGCTTCGTCTTGCAGCAGCGATGGGTCGACCACGTACGCGATCCCTACGGCCAGGTTCCTGGCGCCCGCTCCGATGAACGCGCCCTTGGACCGCGGCCACACCACGGCATCGGCGATCTCCACGGAGGCGCCCTTCTCGTTGGTCCATCGAACGGGCCGGTCGAAGACCCCGAGCCACGCGCCCGCGCGGTTCGGGACGGAACTGGCCAGCGGACGCACGAGCGTCACGGCGACAGGCACCTGTTCTTCCAGGTCCTTGGGAGCGTAGTTGACACTGGTGATCGTCAGCTTCATATGTGCCACCTCATGTGTCGCGCACGGGCGAACGCCGATGCGCTCTGTGGTCAGTCTAGCGTGTGGCGCTCCATGCGAGACGCATGTTAGGTATCGGCGTCCTCGCGGGTACCTCACTCATAGCGCACCGCGGGGGTCGCGGCGCGCTATGAGTGAGGTGCCCGGCGGTGAGCGATGCAGCCGGTGGAGCAGTGGGTGAGACGCCGCAGCCGCTCGTGCTGCAGGCGGTGGTCGCCTGTCAGGGGTGCGGTGCGTGGAACGACGTCTGGGCAGAATCCTGCGCCTGCGGGGCGGCGCTGCTGGCCGACACGCGCAAGCTCAAGTTGGCGAAGGGCGGCGGAGAACCGAAGGCGCGGCTCGAGCGCCGGGCGAAGGCCAACGAGGAATCGCCCCAGCCAACGGCGCGGGAGCAGGCGGTGCGCGACCTCGCGGCGCTGCGTGCCGTCGACGAGAACAAGCTCTACACCTACCGGATCGCCAGGCTGCTGCTGGATCTGGGCCGGTTCGACGAGGGCGCGAGCGAGGCCCTGGCGATGCACGAGCGCCACGAGCTGCCCGCGGACATCGCCGTGACACTCTCCTACCACTGTGAGGGAGCCGGAGACCTCGCGGCTGCGAACGCTTGGGTCGACCGCGGATACGAGTCGTCCGCCGACGAACTGAAGCCTCGCGTCCCCCTCGTCTGCGAGCGCGCGCGGCTGCTCGCCGATCACGGCAGCGCCCGGGACGCGCTCGGACTGCTCGAGGCACTCAAGACCGAACTCGACGCCGCCATCAAGAAGACGGAGAAGGGCGGCGGCGGCGCGGTCGGCAGCCTGTTCGGCGCCGATCCGGCCACCTTCGCGGCCAGCTACTGGAGCGCGGAGACCACGACGCTCAACGGCGCGCTCGCCCACGCGAAGGACATCGTCAAGGACCTCGATCGCGCCGAGCACGAGGCGGCGAAGCACGCCAAGATGGCGCAGCGCGCCGCCGAGGGCAAGACACACTGGTGGCAGCTCTAGGGGCTTCCTCCGACGGGAACCGCTGTCAGTCAGGTCGCTCGAGGACGCTTCGGCGGTCGGCCGAGACGCCCGATGCCAGCGTACCGCGTCGCAGAAACCGCAGACTACGTGCTCACCGTCACCTTGGGCTCGGCCGCCTCCAGCGCCCGGGCGATGTCCGCGATGATGTCGTCGGGATGCTCACCGCCGACGCACAGCCGTATCAGGTTGGGCGGGATGCCGGCCAGCGACCGTCCCTCCACTCCCTGCTGCTGGTGCGTGGATATCGCCGGGATGGTGGCCACCGACTTGACGCGGCCGAGGTCGGTTGCGCGGAAGATGCGCTGCAGCGCGTCGAACACCCTTCGCGCCGCCGGGGCACCGCCTTTCACGCAGAACGACATCAGGTGTCCGTACCGGTTCACCGGGCTGCCGTACTGGAGGTCGTGCTCGCTGTCGACCAGGTACATGTAGCGGCTGGCGAGGTCGTGCAACGGGTGGCCGGGCAGTCCGAGATAGTGGACCTGCTCCACCTGCGGGTGGCCGTCGAGGAACTCGGCGACCTGCATGGTGCTGCGGCTGAAGAGGTCGACCTTCGACCGCAGGGTGCGCAGGTCGTTGAGCGAGAGGATGGCGTTCATCGGCGAGAGGTTCGGCCCGTTGTCCCGGTTCGGCAGCAGCTTGAGATAGGTTGCGAAGTCGGCCTTCATCTCGTCCGAACCTCGACGGCTGACCAGGTTCTTCCGCGCGATGACCGCCCCCGCGATGCCGAACCCGGAGGAGGTCATCGTCTTGGTCACCGACTGGACAACGATGTCCGCGCCATGGGCGAGAGGCCGCAGCAGCGCGGGAGTCGCCACGGTGCTGTCGACGATGAGCGGCAGACCGTGGGAGTGGGCGATCTCCGAAACGGCCTGGATGTCGAAGAACGACTGCCCCGGGTTCGACGGCAGCTCCCCGTAGAGGAAGCGGGTGTCGTCGTCGATCTTCGACTCCCACTCCCGCAGGTCGGTCGAGTCCACCACCCAGCGGCACTCGATGCCCCGTTCCTCCATCTTGCGCACGCTGAACTGCTGGAACGTCCCGCCGTAGACCTGGCAGGTCGAGACGAAGTTGATCGGACGACCCGGGCTCTTCGCGTCGACCGCAAGGAACGGCTCGACGGCGCTGGCGATGGCCGACATCCCCGACGAGGTGGTGCAGCAGGAGGTCTCCGCGTCCAGGCCGTAGCCCTCCAGCAAGGCGAGCGTCTGCTCGAGGTAGTAGAGGCTTGGGTTGGCGATCCGGGAGTACGCCCAGCTCGGGACCTGATAGGAAAGCGCCGCTTCCATCTCGTCCGAGTCGCGGTAGCCCTGCGAAGTGCTCAGGTAGACCGGCTCGATGATCGATCCCTGGTTGTTCTCGATCGCCTCGCGCATGGTGTACAGCCCGTGCACCGCGATCGTGTCGAACCGGCAGGCGCGCATGGCGGCGAGCTCGGCGGCGTGCTGAACGGCCGCTTCCTGTGCGGCTGCGATGTAGCGAGCCACGCCCTGAAGGTTGATCTCGTCGGTCATGGGTTCGGGTCTCCTGGTTCGGTGGTCCGGCTCAACGGCGTGCGCGTGAACTGCGCGCCGCTCCCCTGCATTGTGCGCCTCGCGGGACGCGTCGGGTTGACCCGCTCGCAGGCGCGCGACGCGCCGCCGACCGTCAGAACCCTGGGTGACTTCCCAACTCCAGTCCAACCACTTGTTCTGAACGGAGCGCGTCGGCGGCGATCCCTATCGCGGCGATCCTGCCTGCCTCGTACACCTGGACCTCAAGCGGACCGAGTTCAGCGTCGTAGGCCTCGAGGAACGGGTCGACCGCAACCGTCTCGCCGGCAACGCTGAAGCGCGTAGCGGCGTCTGTCACTGCGACGTGCATCACCGGCCGTTCCGCGCCCGGTTGCTGCAGGGGCATCTTGAAGACGACTATCGAGTCCAGCCTGCCGACTGCTATCGAGTTCCTGCCCTCCCAGCAGTAGCGTCCGACGGGCAACTGTCTGCGGAGTCTGATGCGGAATCTGAAGAACGCCGTTGCGAGAAGGTCTCTCTTGTCGGCTCAGCCCAGGAACAACCAAGCCGCCACGAGAAGCGAGACGATGGCGAGGTTCTCGGGGTCCAAGTCCACTCACACTCCCCGGCCGGCGGAGTCACGGAACAGCGGATGGTGCAGATGCCGTCGTGCAGAACCGCTAGCTACGGGCCGCAGCGGAACCGCTCTCAGGCCAGTCTACGGATGGATCACGCGAACCGCATAGGACCATGCCCCCGTCGCGGCGTAGGCTGGCTACACATCGCCGATCAAGGAGAGGCGCGTGAACCACGTCTACGCCCCCGGCTGTGCCCTCGTGCTGTACAAGCCCCACCTCGCCGAGAGGGTGTTCGCACATCTGAACGCGGACGACGCCGGGATGGCGAGCCTCCTCAGCTGCTGCCGGCACGATCCACATCTCGAGCCGGGCTCGGTCGTCATCAACACCTGCCCCGGCTGCGACCGGCGGTACCGCGAGCTCTACGAAGGCGTCTCGACCATCTCGCTCTGGGAGGTCCTGGCCGCCGGCGACACCTTCGACTTCCCTGACTACGGGGGTGCGGAGATGGCGATCCACGACGCGTGCCCCACGCGCACCGAGGAGAGGGTCCACGTCGCCGTTCGCACGCTGCTCGAGAAGATGAACATAGCCGTCGTCGAGCCCAGGGCGACTCGTACGCACTCCGTCTGCTGCGGCGACAGCTTCTTCGGCGAGCTACCCGCCGATCGCGTGGCGGGGCTGATGGCCAAGCGAGCGGATTCGATGCCCCGGGAAGACGTGGTCGTCTACTGCGTCTCGTGCGTGAACGCGATGCACGTCGGGGGCAAGAGGCCCAGGTACCTGGTCGATCTGCTCTTCGGTGAAGACACAACCCCGAGGGTCTTCGAGCCGGGCGCGTGGCATGCGGTGCTGGACGAGTTCATCACGGAGCACTAGGGCGGGTCCGGCACGGTGTCCGGGCAGCGCGAGGGGGACGGCCCCTGCACGCGCAACCCCTGACGTTGGATCGCCACGCTATGTCCCGGCCGAGAAGGCCGGGTGACATGTCACCTCGCCGACCGGTGCGTCCCCGGACATCACGAGGCAGAGCACGTTCTCGTCGGGGACACCCTCCCATGTGATACCCGGGTACCGCCTGAATCCGAAGCGACAGTAGAAGGCATGATCCCCGACCAGGACGCACCCGCCGGCATCGCGGGAACGCAGGGCGTCGAGGCCGGCCTCGACGAGTGCGCGCCCGATGCCCTTGCCCTGGTGAACCGGGAGGACCGCAACCGGACCGAGCAGGAACCAGCCCGATGAGGTGCCACCGATAGTGGCCGCCGAGAAGGCGACATGGCCCACGACTTCGCCATCGATCTCAGCCACCAGCGACAACTCCAAGGCGTCGGCTGCGCGCAGCGCCTCCACGATGAGGTGTTCGGTCTGATGGCTGAACGGATGGTGCTCGAAGGCCACGATGTTGACTTCACGGATGGCATCGAAGTCCCGTGGCGTCTCAGGACGAATGATCATGCGCAACACCCTTCAATGACTGCGCCCCACATCGTGCGGGCACGCTGCGCCGGCTACTCGCAGTAGACGCGGACCTTCTCCCCGTTCTTACCGTCGACGTTGACTTCCATCTCGCGCAACGCCTCGATGAGCTCGTCGATGTCCTCCGGCTTGAAGTTCGTGAAGTCGATCGACATGCCGCTCGCTGCCATCTGCTCGTTGATCTGGTCCATCGCCTGCGGCGGGATGAGCGACGTCAGCTTCAGGCCCGAGCGCACGAGCGCGAGAGGTATCTTCACGTCGACCTTCTCGCCCTCCTCGCCGTCGACCTTCACGTGGAGGAACTTCGGCAGCGCGTTGAGCAGCGGCGTCGGATCGCCCTTGATCGCGGACGGAGCGGAGCCGGGAGCGGCTGAGGCCTCCGTCATGCGCGACTCCAGCGCGTCGAGCAGGCGCTCGGCCTCGTCGGCACTGATCTTGCCTTCAGCGAGCATGTTCAGGATCCGTACGCGGTCCTCACCCATCTTCATCACCCTTCTCTCTCATACGAAGTCGATATCGATGACGTTCTCTCTTGCGCGGATAGACACCACCATGCCGCGTGTCGCGCCGAGCACTCCGAAACAGGCGAACAGCAGCTGCGTGTAGTGGTGGTAGGACTGGCCGGCGAAGAAGAGCACGACGTCGGTCAGCATCGTGATCAGCAGCACCAGGACCACGATCGGCAGCAGGATCAGCCACACGAGGAACAGCGGCAGCCAGAGACCGAACCCGGGCCGCTCCGATGTCCCGATCCGCAGACACAGCAGCATCGGCGGGTACATCAGGACCGCAGCCTCTCAGCAGCGTCGTCCGCCGAGATCTCACCGCGCTCGAGCATTGCGAGCACGTCCTCCGAGGCGGCAGGCGTGGGCGCCCGGACCGCCACCTGCACCAGACTCAGCTGGTCGGCGATGCGGTTCAGGCGGTTCTTCACGGTCGGGTAGCTCACGCCGAACGCCTTCTCCATGTCCTTGATCGAGCCGTGGCTGCGCACGAACTCGCTCACGAACACTTGGTCCTCGTAGCGCAGCCGGGCCAGCGGCGGCAACTCGAACTCGCCCTCGATCGTCACGCCGCTCGCCAGTCGCACGCGCGTGATCGTGAAAGGCCGCTCCCCCGTGAGGTCGGTCAACTCGTGCCACTCGTTGCTCATCCCGTCCACCTCCTTCGTATCATCCATCGCAGGCATCGTAGGACATGGCACACCAAGAATCAAGGGGTACCTTAAGAAAATCAATCTTCTATGACCACAAACATTAGAACGCGAAGTCGTTGGTGCGCAATGTTCGCGCGACTCTCCGCTGCGCGATCCGGACCCAACCGAATGGCCGGCACCACTGCCGGCCCTTCAGGGCGTCCATTCCCCTGCGCCATCTGGCAAGAGTGACACCAGCCACCGGATCGTGGGAATACCGAACCCAGCGCCTTGTCCTTGGTCAGGCGAGGTGCGAGCGAGGATGAGTCTGGAACTCCCCGGACGAGAACATGAAGAAGGATGAGAACATGAAAGGGACGGACGCGAGCCAGGGCCAGTCGGAATCGGAGCTCATCTCGAAGAGGATCGCCGAACTCGGGGACTGGCGCGGGGAAACCCTCAGCAGGATGCGCAAGCTCATCAAGGAAGCCGACCCGGACGCAGTCGAGGAGTTGAAGTGGGTGAAGCCCGCGTCCCCGGGCACTCCGACCTGGTCGCACGACGGCATCATCTGCACCGGCGAATCCTACAAGAACGTCGTGAAGCTCACCTTCGCCAAGGGCGCGTCTCTGGAGGATCCGGCCCGTCTCTTCAACTCGAGCCTCGACGGGAACGTCCGCCGCGCGTGCGACATCCACGAAGGAGAAATGGTTGACGA
>Ga0209748_1000315_pt1 | contig 26906 bp, 22 predicted proteins | sample BarGraIncu00421A_FD_185490 | JGI IMG/M metagenome (GOLD analysis project Ga0209748, IMG submission 185490) | Arctic peat soil microbial communities from Barrow, Alaska - Barrow Graham LP Incubations 004-21A (SPAdes) (version 2) | ecosystem: Environmental > Terrestrial > Soil > Wetlands > Peat... | reverse complement strand
AGTTTGGAATTGAATATAAAGTTATAGATAAATTGACCCTGATAAAGTATTTTAGTTTCTTATGATTATAAATTCTCCATTTTCAAACAGGCGGATGATGGTGGAAGCTTTAGAGCTGTTCATCCTGCTATGGAAAAGATTTACAGTATAATCTACGCCATTCAATATGTCCTCCGGGACGTCCCGATAGATAACCGGACTTAGATCTCCAGAAATATTTGCAGAGGTTGAAACAATAGGTTTGCCGAAAAGATTAATCAGGTCGCGACAGAATTGATCTTTGGTTACGCGAATAGCAATGGAATCATCCTGAGCGATTACATTAGCGGCCAGATTTTTTGCTTTTGAGTATATGATGGTAGTAGGTTTATCAAGACTATTGATCAGATCAAAAGAAATATCGGGTACTTTTTCAACATAATCAGGTAGTTTAGTTTCATCGTTAAGCAGCACTATAAGACTCTTACTTTCAACCCGATGTTTTATTTTATAAACTTTTTCTACCGCTTCAAAATTAGTTGCATCACATCCAATACCCCAGATGGTATCTGTGGGATAAAGTATGGTACCGCCTGATCTCAAAATCTCAACGGTCCGCCATAATTCCTGTTCATATTGACTATTTTCTTTCATCGAGTGTATTCAACAAGCTTTTAATAAGAATTGTTTGAGCGCATTTAAAATGTTTCTCCGGACAAGTATTAAAGCCATGGATGCCACACGGTCGGCATGATAACTCTAATTCGGTCTGAATTATTGTAGATCTGTCGGACAAGGGACCAAATCCAAATTCAGGAACAGTAGAGCAGAAGATAGCCGTTACCGGAGCATTCATTGCTGAGGCAATGTGCATGGGAGCTGAATCATTTACATAATTCATTTTTGCATCTTTTATAAGTGCAGCGCTTTGGAGCAGCGTTAATGAACCTGAAAGATCTATAAAATTGTCTCTTTCAGCATCCTTTTGAATGAATTTACAAAGCATAGAATCTGTTGGAGAGCCAAGAAGATAGACAACAATTTCGGATGGTAGTTTTTGAATCAGTTCAATCCATTTTTCAGCAGGAAACTGTTTTGTATACCATAATGACGCAGGGGCAATACAGACATAAGGAGATGATTTATATCTGCGGACAGCTTCAAAATCTTTTGTTTCAGGGTAAAGTGCAGGTCGGGAGGCTTTTGTATCAGTCAATAACCCGATAAGTTTTTGATTGCGATCTGTTTCATGCAATCCTAAAGACTCCTGACCGATATGATGTTTTATTCTTATGTTGAAAAGAAAAGAAAAAGGATTCTTGTCGAAACCGGCACGTAGTTTTGCACCTGATAGTCCGGCTATGATTCCGGTTGAAATAAACCGCTGAACATTTATGACTGCATCATATTGATTGTTGCGAACCCTTACCAGTATCTTATACAGATTAAGATACTTGTCTTTCTTTTTATTCCAGACCAGAATGTTTTTTATAAAAGGGTGACCACTGAACAATGATTCCATCCCAGTCTTTACCAGAAAATCAATCTCAGCCTCAGGATAATAGTCATGAAGCTTTTCAGCAAGAGCAGTAGATAAAATAACATCTCCGATGGATGCTGTTTGTATGATCAGGATCTTTTTCAAATAGAATGGTTCAGGATACTTTTATAAAAAACAATGAGCGTTTTGAATTATTTTTTTATTTGAGAATTCTGTTTCTTTCCTTGGACAAATTTAAACAGAAACACCAAATTCTCTCAGGGCATCGTTCAGTGAAGTCTTAAGGTCTGTAGAAGGTTTGCGTTTTCCGATGATCAAAGCACAGCTAACCTGGAATTCTCCGGCCGGATATTTTCGTGTGTAGGATCCTGGAATAACCACTGAACCGGCAGGCACAACACCTCTGTATTCAATGGGGTCGGGACCTGTAACATCAATGATCTTGGTGCTTTGCGTGATGACAACATTTGCTCCGAGAACCACTTCCTTTTCGAGATGAACACCTTCGACCACAATGCACCGGGATCCTATAAAACAATTGTCTTCAATAATAACAGGAGCAGCTTGAACGGGTTCAAGCACACCACCAATTCCAACGCCACCACTCAAGTGAACATTTTTCCCTATCTGTGCACAGGAGCCAACAGTAGCCCAGGTGTCAACCATTGTTCCGGTTTCAATATGTGCACCAATATTTACATAAGAAGGCATCAGGATGACTCCGGGAGCTATAAATGCACCGTAACGAGCAACAGCTGGGGGTACTACTCTGACACCCAATTCTGCATAATTGTGCTTCAGAGGGATTTTATCATGATATTCAAAAGGTCCAACCTCTGTAGTCTCCATTTTTTGCATGGGAAAATACATGATAACGGCTTTCTTAACCCATTCGTTAACTTGCCAACCACCATCAATAGGCTGTGCAGTACGGAGTATTCCCTTGTCGAGTAGTTCAATAATTTCTATAATAGCATCCTGGACATCCGGCTCTTTTAAGAGTGAGCGATCATCCCAGGCTTTTTCAATAATTTCCTGCAAGTTTTTATACATAACTTTTATTTGAGTTTGCAAAATTAGGTTGAATTAGTTTAAAGTCAAATGTGATTAGACGTTTTTGTACCTTTGCCGCAACATATAAACCTATCTTTTATACATGGGGCGCATTGTAGCAATCGATTATGGCAGAAAAAGAGTTGGACTTGCAGTCACAGATGCGTTGCAGATTTTTGCTACTTCGCTTACAACGGTTCATTCGAAAGATGTGATGAATTATCTGAAAGAATATGTTCTGAAGGAAAATGTGGATTGTTTTGTAGTCGGTCTGCCCCGTCAGATGAACAATACAGACAGTGAGTCTGCAAGGTTTATAGAGCCGTTTGTCAGGCTGTTACAAAAGCAATTCCCTGCTATACCAGTAGTTAGAATCGACGAACGATTCACTTCTAAAATGGCAACTGCTACCATCCTCGAAGCCGGATTAAAAAAGAAAGATCGCCAAAACAAAGCACTGGTAGATACTGTTAGTGCAACAATAATTTTGCAGTCTTATCTTGAAATGAGATCAGGCGGATTTATTTAGTTATCAAAAACAATAAATAATGATTTTACCAATTATTGCATACGGTCATCCAATACTGAAAAAAGTGGCCGAAGACATTACACCGGATTATCCGGAGTTGAAAGAATTCATCGAAACCATGTGGGAAACAATGTATGGTTGCGAGGGCCTCGGACTTGCTGCTCCTCAGGTTAATCGTTCGATTCGGATATTCGTGATAGATATTACACCCCATGCTGAAGATTTACCGGTTGGCGCTGCACTAAAACGTATTTTTATTAATCCTCATATCCTGGAAGAAGAAGGGGAGGAGTGGCCTTTCAGTGAAGGGTGTTTAAGTATTCCTGAAATCCATGAAGATATAATGCGTAAACCTTCAATCAGAATCAAATATCAGGATGAGCAGTTTGTTGAACACGATGAACGATATGATGGTGTTATGGCCCGCGTAATTCAACATGAATATGATCATCTTGAAGGTGTACTCTTTGTTGACAGGTTAAGTCCCTTGCGCAAAATAATGCTCAAGCGGAAACTTACTGATCTGATGCAGGGAAAAATAAAGTTGAAATACAAGATGATCTTTGCCCCTCAGGTTAAAGGAAAAAAGTAATAAGTTCTTTTGAATATAAATAAATCCATTTCAGCTGAATAAACTGAAGTGGATTTATGCTTTCTCATTGTATCTGAACCCGGCTTCAAGCACCTGTTTGAGTTGAGCAGGTTCCACATTAGGGTAAAGAACCCCTTTTAGGCAATATGAGATCTTTCCAGTTTGCTCAGAAACAATAATTGCAAATGAATCAGTGCGTTCGGTAAGTCCCACTGCAGCACGATGACGAAGACCTACATTAGACGGGAGATCAGGATTGGCAGAAACAGGCAGGATGCATCCTGCTGCCTTGATTCTATTATCGACAATGATTAAAGCGCCATCATGGAGTGGGCTATTTTTGAAAAATATATTCTCGATAAGTTGTGAAGAGACACATGAATCAATTATTTCTCCGGTATCGGTAAATTCTTCCAGTTGATTGTGTTGTGCCATAGCAATCAAAGCCCCTGTTTTAGATAACGACATTCGTCTACAGGCCTGAATGATTGGATCTATTTCTGCAGGAGCAGCGCGATAAGAGAATTTCCAGAAGAGAAAACGATGACCATTTCTTCTGATAAAAGTTGGCGTTCCCAATAACAGGAGAAAGCGACGGATCTCAGGTTGGAATACAACAATCAATGCTATGAAGCCAACACTGATGAATGCGCCCAGTATTTCAGACAGGAGCTCCATTTCAAAGAACCTGACCACCCGCCATAATATGAAAATAGCTGCAATACCGAGCATGATATTGATGGCTGCCGTTCCCTTCAGCAGGTTATAGACTTCGTATATCAGAAGCGCAACGAGTAAAATATCGATGACATCCAGAAAACGAATATGCAGAAAATCTGTTGTGAGGGCTGCTAGTAAGAACATAAATGATAATCAGTTATAGCGGTTAAAAAAAACTTTTCTGAAGGGGTATTCAATTATTTATTTGCAGGAATGATATTATGGTTTTTCTGGATGAGAATATTGCCATCCAGATCTTTATTGAATTTAAAAAAAGACAATATAATTAAACCTTTTTTCTTCATTTGATATTGATTACAGTTTCCAAAGATACAATGTTTAGTTGCTTATTTGTTTTGGAGAAGAGAACTTTAATCTAAAATAATGATGTTAAGGAGTGATTAAATCAATGATTTTAATTCTTCCAGGTAATCATGCTGCAAATCTTCATGGAGTTTTTCCATTGCTTTATAGATTTTCTCTATTTGTCTCTGATAAAGATTGGTCAGGGATTTATCAGCATGGCGTAAAATACCTGTTTTTTTTATCTCCGAACATAAATGTATGCGCAGTTCTACTTCAGTCTGTTTTAGTTTTGAATACCTGATATAGTTATTGGTGATCTTTAAGATTTTACGGATCGTTTTTTTGGATAGATAAAGTGAGAATATGATACTGTCATTGAAGAGGGCCGTTATCTCTTTTTTTACCTCATCTATATAAGACTGTTCATCATGCGCATAAAAAAGAAGATAATGAAGCAATTCTTTGTTTTCTTTCTTATACCTGACAATTTTCATGCAGACTTCTACAATCTCATTGGGTTGTAAGAGGTTTAGTCCTTTTTTGAGATCACTTAATGAAGATGTTTCCATGGGATGATAATTGACTTTCAGGATTTCTTTAAAGGCTTTAACAAATACTCCAATCCATTTGATTTAATTACAAAGATAGTTTCTAATAACATACCCAGCTTACCTTGTGGAAAACCCTTTCGTTGAAACCATTCGAGATAGGAGACAGGGAGATTGCACAGCAAAGTGCCTTTGTATTTTCCAAAAGGCATTTCCATGGTGACTAAATGAATGAGTATTTGTGGGTCTGGTTGCATGTTATTTTAAAAAAAGAAGCCGGTTATTTAAACCGGCTTTATGTATTATAATGTTTGTCAGGATAATGCCCCAAAATAAGGTTCTTAATTCTGATCGTTTATTTTGTGCATTGAATAACTGCATTGAAGTAGCCTATAGATTCAGCAACTCCCGGTAGAGGATCCTTGCTGTCTTTTTCAAATTCAAGACTGCAAACGCCTGAATATTTAAGGGCTTTAATAGTCTCAACAAATCTTGGCAAGTCAATGACTCCACGCCCCATTTCACATGTTTTACCTTCTTTTGCAGCAGCAGTTTCATCTTTGATGTGGATATCGAAAATACGTTTGAAATATTTTTTAATATCAACACATGGATCTTGTCCATCTCGTGTAGTGTGACCGATATCAATACAGATTCCCATGCGGGCATCCATGTTACTGATATGATTCATGATGTCAGTTGCATTTGGATAGAGGGGATTGTCAGGTCCATGGTTGTGAAGAGCAACTCTGATATTTGTCTCTTTTACTTTCTGTTCTACATAAGGAAGTAACTCATAATTAGGGGCACATACCAACATAGTGACACCCAGTTTCTTGCCATAATCAAAGGCCAGGTCAACAGCTTCTTTTGTTTTCATGTAGATCACACCACCTGTATAAATTGTGATACCGGCATCAGCAAACTTCTTTTTAACAACAGAAATTTCTTCCTGTGTACTTGTTAAAGGAAGTTGAATATCCTTGATGGATAAATACTTCACATTGATACGCTTCATCATTTCAATTGTTTTGTCAATTGAAATATCCTTGAAGGTGTAACCGGCCATACCAATTTTAAAAGTTACTTCCTGTTTCTTCGAAAACTGAGCATAACTATTTAAAGTCAATAATGAAAAGCAGAACACACATATGATTAATAATGAGGTTGCTTGTTTAAATTGGAGTTGTTTTCTAATCATTGGTTTTGGGTTTAAAAATTATTTCAAAGGTAATGTTTTTTTGTTTTTTTACTAATCAGGACGAGATTGAACTACAATTTTCAAAAAACTTAATATTTTATTGAGCAAAAGCAGATAATATTTGTTAAGTATAATGTAACAAATCAGTAATCCTAACCAAAGCAACTCATCATGACAGATCTCAGTACTACTTATATGGGGATAAAATTAAAAAACCCCATTATTGTTGGCGCCAATCACATGGTATCCAATTTAGATAATCTAAAACGATTTGAAGATTCAGGAGCCTCCGCCATTGTTTATAAGACTTTATTCGAAGAGCAAATCTCTCTTGAAAGAATAAAGTTTCAGAACGAATGGAGTCAGTATGATGAGCGTGGAGCCGAGATGGTGCATATTCATCCAAACATTGAGCATTCGGGACCTGCAGAACATCTGTTTAATCTTTCAAGAGCAAAAGCAGCGTTGGGTATTCCCCTGGTTGCAAGTTTGAATTGTGTTTATCAGGAGACCTGGTTAGAATATGCAAAAGAGATTTCCAAAACCGGAGTCGATGGTCTCGAAATAAACTTTTTCGCAGTTCCAAAAGATCTGCAAAGTGATGGCAGCCTGATAGAAGATATGCGCGTCAGTATCTTAAAAGAAATTAAAAAGGTAGTAAACATTCCGGTAGGTGTTAAACTGAGTTATTTCTATACCAACCCATTGAATATGGTAGCGAAACTGGCCAATGTTGGAGCAAATGGTTTTGTTGTTTTCAACCGACTCTTCGAACCCGAAATAGACATCGAAACCGAGAGTCACGTCTCTTCTATTCAATTAAGCAATGAAGGAGACTATCGCTTGTCATTGCGTTACATTGGGATGCTGTATAAGAATATCAAATCGAGTCTTTGTGGTAATTCGGGAATATTTCATGGCAGCGATGTAATCAAACTTATTTTAGCCGGAGCTGATGCAGTTCAGATTGTAAGTGTGTTGTACAAACATAAACCCGAGCATATTAGGACGATGCTTGACGAAATAGAACTTTGGATGGAACATAAAAATTATGCATCAATTGATGATTTTAAAGGGAAACTTTCCAAAGTCAATACAAAGGATCCATTTGTTTACAAAAGAGCCCAATACATCGATATTATTCTCCGTTCGGAAGAGTTTATGACCGGGAATGCATTGGTTTAATATTCACCCTCTCTGTCTTTTTAAAGCTACCGTTCACACGGTAGCTTTTTTTGTAAATATCAATATGTCAAAGAACTTGTTCACCGCGTGTGATAAATAACAGTGTAAAGTTAACATTAGACTTCACCCAAATCAAGGATTCGGGGTACGCCAAACTCCGCCAACTACTTCAGAAGAATATTGATAAACTACAGCTAATTCCACGGAAAAATAATATCAAAAAAAATGATTCGTTCCAATAAATGTATTATGTATACACTATTAGGAACCTAAAATGTATTTCAAACGGCACTTTATGGAACGTAAGATTCAAAGTGACATCCTTAAATTTTTTGAAAACTTTTTTTTACCTCTGTAAAAGTGAAAATGGTATACTTTTATTAGTAACTTTGCACGGGTAAGTTCGCGGGAAAGTAACTGATTAATTTACGATGAATCATATTACACAAAAAGATATTGCTGAAGCATTAAATGTTTCACGGATCACAGTTTCCAAAGCATTGCGGAATCATCCTGATATTTCAAGCAAGATGAAAAAGCAGGTTCTGGATGCCGTTAAGGAGATGGGGTATACACCAAATCTGATTGCTACTCAATTGACTACGCGAAAGACACTTACTTTGGGAATCGTGGTTCCTGATCTTGAAAACAGTTTCTTTTCTTTTGCCATCGACAGTATTATTGATGCTGCCACAGCCAGAAACTATCATGTTATCCTGACTGTATCGCGTGAAAATGAGCAGAGTCAACGGAAGAATATCGAGAACCTGATTGGAATGCGGGTGGATGGGTTGTTGGTTTGTGTTTCACAGGCTACCTCAGACCCCGAAATCTTTGAGTACATCCGAAAATTTAATACACCTCTTGTTTTCTTCGACCGTGTTTTGGATGGATTGGGATTTAGTACTGTTGTCTTTAATGACCGGCAAGGTACAATTGATGCTTTGGATGAAGTGATCGCGGCAGGTTATAAAAAGATTGCGCACTTTGCAGGTTATAATTCACTCAGCATCGGAAGAGAACGTTGTGAAGGATATAAAACAGCGTTGAAGAAAAATGGTATTGAGGTTAAGAATGAATGGATTATCGAAGCAGGTTTTGAAGTTGAAGATGGCTATCAGTCGTTTATGAAGTTACTTGAAAAAGGCAATCTGCCGGAAATTATACTGGCTGTAAATGACCGTGTTGCTCTGGGCGCTTACAAAGCAATCCGGAAATCCGGATTGGATATTCCCGGAGATATCGGAATCATCGGATATGGGTTTAGCGAAACCGCACAACTTTTTAGTCCATCCCTGACGATCATTAACCAGGATCCACGCAAGATGGGACTCATTGCTGTCAATACATTGATTGATGAAATTCTGGAGGAGGGAAAGCCGGTACCCTTAAACATTGTGATTGATGAGGATTTTCAATGGAAAACATCTGTACTCAGGATTTCATAATAACCTGGGAAAAAACAAAACAAATTAGCTGAAATTTAAAAACTATCTATAATAATCAATTAAAAACAGTAATAATGAAAAAAGTAGTTGTATGTGGAGCAGGTGGCTTCATTGGTGGTCATTTAGTTAAGGCATTAAAAGGTAAAGGTTATCAGGTTCGGGCAGTAGACATAAAGCCGCTTACCCGTTGGTATCAGGTGACCGAAGATGTTGACAATCTTGTTCTTGACTTAAAGGATAAGGCAAATTGTTACACAGCTTTGAACGGATATAATGAAGTTTTTAACCTGGCAGCCGATATGGGTGGTATGGGTTTTATTGAAACACACAAGGCAGAATGTATGTTGAGCGTTTTGATTAACACGCATTTATTGATGGCAGCAAAAGATACAGGGATAACCCGTTTCTTCTATGCCTCTTCAGCATGTGTTTACAATGGTGATATGCAGAAAGATACAGATAATCCCGGATTAAAGGAAGCCGATGCATATCCTGCTTTGGCCGAAGATGGTTATGGTTGGGAGAAATTGTTCAGCGAACGGATGTGTCGTCACTTCTTTGAGGATTATGGTCTGATAACACGTGTAGCCCGCTTCCACAATGTTTATGGCCCTAATGGTACTTTTGATGGTGGAAGAGAAAAAGCTCCTGCAGCAATTTGCAGAAAAGTGATTGATGGTCAGCTGAATGGCATAAAAGACATTACGATCTGGGGTGATGGCCATCAAACAAGAAGCTTTATGTATATCGATGACTGTATAAAAGGTATTTTAAAAATCATGTATAGCGATATTATGGTTCCTTTGAATCTGGGTAGCAGCGAAATGGTTTCTATTAACCAATTGACCGATATTACTGAAGAAATAGCCAACTATAAAATGACACGTCATTATGATTTGGATGCTCCCAAGGGAGTACGCGGTCGTAACAGTGACAATACGTTGATTCTTGAACTGCTGGGTTGGGAACCAAGTATTTCTTTACATGAAGGAATGACCAAGACTTTCAATTGGATCAAGGGTGAGATGTTGGCAGCGAAAGAGGCAAATTCATCAAATCCTCATTCCTGCAATTGTCATTAATTCTTAATTGTCTAAATTTGAACCCCCATTGGCATGAAGCTTTGGGGGTTCATTTTATATAGGATTGAAAATCCAATAACTCTTTTAGAAGATGAGTGAAAAGAAAGTAATGGTAAGTGGTTGTTACGATCTGATCCATGGGGGGCATATCGCCTTCTTTAAAACCGCTGCCGCTTATGGTAAGTTGTATGTGTTTCTTGGTCAGGATAAAAATGTATTGCAACTCAAAGGAAAAGCACCCTACTTTTCCGAGCAGGAACGGAGATTTATGGTTGGTTCATGCCGGTATGTTGAAGAAGCAGCTTTGTGTTCAGGTATGGGAATGCTTGACTTCGAACCCGATATGCGCAGACTAAAACCGGATATATTTATAGTAAATCACGATGGTTCTACCCCCGGAAAAGCGCAATTATGCAAAGAATTGGGCGTTGAATATATTGTTCTGGAGCGAATACCTGAAGAAGGATTACCAGTTCGTTCAAGTTCAGAAACAAAACGTGAACTGCGTTTTCCTTACCGGGTTTGTATAGCAGGGGGGTGGATGGATCAACCCTGGGTTTCTGAGATTTATCCCGGCTCTGCTGTTGTTGCCCAGATCTGGCCCACGATAGATTTTAATGACAGATCGGGAATGGCTACCAGCTCACGCAAAGTAGCGCTTGAACTTTGGGATCATAACTTCCCGAAAGGAGACACGATACGCAATGCACAACTACTTTTTGGCGCTGAGAATCCTCCTTATTCAAAATATATTTCAGGATCACAGGATCAGATTGGCATACTGGCGCCCGGAGTAAACCGGCTTTACTATGACGGTGGTTTCTGGCCTGCCAGAATCGACTCATGTGTAGATCCCGAAATCTGTGACTGGCTTTCTAAAGTGCTTCATCTGATTCCGCTTGAACCCAGACCCGAAGGCTATGACCCGATTAAATTGAAAAATCTGGGACTCTCTATTGTAAAAGAACTGGCTGAAGCAGGCAATAATTGTTACGACAGCATCATGAAGAAGGATGTCAACGGATTGGGAAAGTCGATGACCGAAACTTTTCTGGCCTGGCGTAAGATGTTGCCATATACTGTCCCCGATTGGGTAATGGAAGAGATGGAAAGTAAATATCTTTATAATTTTCCCGGAGCAATTACTTCAGGAAGTGGTGGAGGTTATGTTGTTGTGGCTTCAGAAACCCCAATTGAAGGGGCAATCAAGATCAAGGTTAAATTCTGAATAACTTCATAAAAAAATAAATTTATGAAAAATCTTAGGTGTTTGTTTATATTGTTATTTGTCAGTTTCGTGATGCTGTGTGATGAATCATACGCTCAGACAAAAGTAGAACAATGGAATCGTTATGAAGTGATATTAAAATGTTCCAATACTGGTAATAGCTTTAAAGATGTGAGTCTGACCGCACTATTTACAGGAAAAGATACATCTTTTGTGGTTTCAGGTTTTTTTGACGGGGATAATACTTTTAAAATACGTTTCATGCCCAATCAGACCGGTACCTGGAATTATACCACCACGAGCAATAAAAACGAACTAAATCGTAAGAAGGGAACATTTGAATGCGTGAAATCAACTGGTGTTAATCACGGAATGGTTAAAGTCAGCGGTACTTATAATTTTAAGTATGCCGACGGCAAACAATATTACCCTTTTGGAACTACTTGTTATGCATTTACACACATGAACCAGGGACTCCAGGAGATAACACTCAATACTTTAAAAAATTCAGGGTTTAATAAGGTGAGAATGTGTGTTTTTCCTAAAAATTATGATCTGGTTAAAGAAAAGCCTGAATTATTCCCCTATCTCGTAAAGGAAGTAAAGAATGACCCTATAAATGGAAAGGAAATTAAAGTTTGGGATTTTGATCAATTCAATCCTGCTTTTTTTCAACATCTAGAAAAAAGGATCGATGAATTAAGCCAATTAGGGATAGAAGCTGATTTAATTCTTTTTCATCCTTATGACAAAGGCAGATGGGGATTTGATTCTATGCCAAATGATGTTAATATAAGGTATATCAAGTATCTGACAGCCCGCTTGTCATCATTTCGGAATGTTTGGTGGTCTATTGCTAATGAGTGGGATCTTGTAAAGCCTAAAACACATGCAGATTGGGACTTGCTTTCAAAAACAGTTTTTGAATCGGATCCATATCGCCATTTGTGTTCTATACATGGAAGTACAGCTAAGTATTACGAATACTGGAAACCTGAATTTACCCATGTCAGCATTCAGGACGAAGCTCCTGTTCATGATTTTGGATGTGCTGCTATATTGCGTAATGCCTATTTTAAACCCGTTATTTATGACGAAGTGGGTTATGAGGGAAATCTTAAACAACGCTGGGGAAGATACAGTGGCGAAGAAATGACCTATTTGGTTTGGCAGGGTGTGATTGCAGGAACTTATGTCACGCATGGTGAATCTTATATGTTTAAAGATGATAAAGATACTATCTTTTGGGCCAAAGGCGGTGTCTTTAAAGGAACCAGCTGGAAACGTATTGCTTTTTTAAGAAAACTGGTAGAAGATGGTCCGGGTCCACTTGAGTTATCAGATGTCAGCCGTGATAACCGGACATCTACAGCCGGAAATGGCTATTACATCATTTATTTTGGAAAGGAAATGAATGACTCCTGGCTCTTTAACCTCCCCATTAAAAATAGCAAATATGATAAATTAAAACCGGGGACACGGTTCAAAGTTGAGATTATTGATACATGGGACATGACAATCCAATCCTGTCCGTTAGTATTCGAAACTACACCTGAAAATGATTATCGGGTTTATGACACAGAAATGAAGAAAGTAAGGTTGCCGCTGAAACCATATATGGCTCTGAGAATTACTGAAATACCCAAATAAGTGAAACTATGACGTTGAATTTGTAATTGCTGATTTAAAAGATGAATATATTATTTAATCCGTGTGCGCACACGGATTAAAATATGTTATATATTTGTAAAAATATTTACTTGCTCATACTAAAAGCTTCCAAATACATCAACAATGAAAAAATTCAATGATGAGTCCTTCTTACTTAAAACGGATTCTGCTGCAACACTTTATCATGAATATGCAGCCAAAATGCCTATTCTTGACTTCCACTGTCACCTTAGCCCAAAAGATATAGCCGAAGATCGGAAATTCAATTCTATTACCGAAGCATGGTTAGAAGGCGATCATTACAAATGGAGGGCCATGCGGACCAATGGGATTAATGAGGATTTCGTTACCGGAAATAAAAATGATCTTCAGAAATTTATGAAGTGGGCAGAGACTGTACCTTACACTTTGCGTAACCCTTTGTATCACTGGACCCATCTTGAATTGAAAAGATACTTTGGTATCGAAACTATTTTGAATCCTCAATCTGCACAAAAGATTTATGATGAGACTTCAGAAAAGCTGAGAAGTAGTGAATATTCGGTCCGCAACCTGCTGACAAAAATGAATATCTCTACGATCTGTACAACTGACGATCCCATTGATACACTTGAATATCATCAAAAAATTAAATCAGATAAATTTTCAATTGATGTACTTCCTGCATGGCGTCCCGATAAGGCAATGGCAGTAGAAGATGTAGCTTCTTTCAATGAGTATATTGATAAACTGGGAGCTGCTGCCAATATCTCGATCGACTCTTTTTATAAGTTGCTCGATGCATTAAAAAATCGCCATGATTTCTTTCATGCAAACGGTAGTCGCGTTTCTGATCATGGACTGGATACATTTTATGCAGAAGATTATACCGATGTAGAAATTGTTTCAATCTTCAATAAAATAAGAGGTGGAAAGCAATTAGATGCCTTTGAGATTTTGAAATTCAAATCGGCAATGCTTTATCAGTTTGCATTGTTGGATCATGAAAAAGACTGGGTACAACAGTTTCATATTGGTGCACAACGCAACAACAGTTCACGGATGATGAAAAAACTCGGACCAGATACAGGCTTTGATTCTATTGGCGACATCCCTGTGGCGCAAGGCATGTCTAAATTCCTCGACAAACTTGACACTGAAGACCAGTTGGCCAAAACAATACTCTATAATCTGAATCCTGCCGATAACGAAGTATTTGCTACCATGTTAGGCAACTTTCAGGATGGAACCCGTCCCGGAAAAATTCAATGGGGTGCTGCATGGTGGTTTCTGGATCAGAAATTCGGAATGGAAAAACACCTCGATGCACTTTCATCATTGGGTCTGTTGAGCAGGTTTGTAGGTATGCTTACCGATTCCCGCAGTTTCCTTTCATATCCCCGTCATGAATATTTCAGGAGAATCCTTTGCGATTGTCTAGGCACCGATATCGAAAACGGAGAGATGCCTGCAGATTTTGATCTCGTAGGAAAAATGGTTCAGGACATCAGTTACAACAACTCGAAAAATTATTTTAAAATCTAATCAGATTAAAGCGGATTACAATTTTAAATCAACCCGAATAGGGAAGTACCATTCCCTTTTCAGACATAGTTGAGACATAGTTGAGACATACTTGAGCCATACTTAATATATACTCTAAAAGGTATGTATTAACTATGGCTCAATTGTTTGTGAATTAATTTTCAGAAATGTAAAAAAAGACAATTATTTCTCTATTTTTAAAGTGAATTAAATGGATAATTCATAATTAAAGAAAAGCGGTTGAAACTGTGAAGTAACAACCGCTTTTTGATTTTATAGGAATCAATAGGAATCTGTTTAAAATTGCCCGTAGGGCATTAATGACAATAGAGAAATCATCATCATTTATCTTTTTCCCGTAGGGAATTAACTTTTAATGTTGATGCCCTACGGGCAAAATGAGGGGGTAATTAGTTTTTCTATTGTCATTAATGCCCTACGGGCAAAAGAACTTACGAAATTTAAACAGTTTCTAAGAATTTTCAGGGTTATTTTGTGATTCCCATTTTTTGTGCTTCAACGGCAGCCATGATAAATGGTCCGACACCCTTTAAGTCGTTGCTTATGATCGGTTCGCTCATATAGTAGTCATAGGAGCCATCGCGATATGGTTCGCCTCCCAGGCCTGCGCTACGGCAAGTTCCTGTCAATGTCACAACTCCATCAGGAGCAACAGTGATAAATGTTTTCAAAAGTCCATTCCATCCCTTTGTGATTGCCGGAGTATATGTTTTAGGCAGATAGCCTTTGTTAACAGCCTTAGCCATAGAGTAAACAAACATACATGAAGCAGAGGACTCAAGATAGTTTTTAGGTTGGTCTGCCTTATTTAAAATCTGATACCAGACACCATTTTTAGCATCCTGAACTTTAATCAGTGCATCAATAGTTTGTTTGAAGATCTGCAGGATTTTTCCTCTTTTGGGATGATCTTTTGGCAGATAATCGAGGACATCCACAATGGCCATTGTATACCAACCCATAGCACGTGCCCAGAATTCGGGAGCACAACCTGTTTGTTTATTGGCCCATTTCTGTGCTTTACTTTCGTCCCAGGCATGATACAACAATCCTGTTTTGGAATCATAAGTATGTGTTCCAACCCAGATGATCTGGTTGGCTACATCGTCAAAATTCTTTGGTTCATTAAACAGCTGTGAAAACTGTGCATAAAAAGGATCTCCCATGTACAATCCATCGAGCCACATCTGATATGGATATCTTTTCTTGTGCCAGAAACCACCTTCATTTGTTCTGGGTTGACCTTCAAGTTGTTTTCTGAGTACGAAGGCAGCTTTTCTATATTTTTCCTCTTTGGTCTGTTTCCAGATTGTCAGAACTAATTTGCCGCTACAAACCTGATCAAGATTGTAATCATCCATTTTGTAAGTCAAAATAGACCCATCGGGTTCGATAAAAGAACCAATCGTTTTATGGATATAATCAAAATACTTCTTATTACCGGTCTTTAGCCAGACCTGTTCTACGCCTTTCAGATAGGTTCCCTTGTCATAATTCCAGGTCGATCTGATTTGTTGATTATAGGCCAAAGAGTCTTTATTGCGATGCATTTGAGAAAGAACCATTTTCTCGCCCCAGGATAGGAAGGGATCAACAACCTTACCATTTTGATCTTTTCCATCTTTACAAAAACCACTGTTTGAAATCGAAAAAATAGTTACGAATGCCAGTAAGAAAACTTTAAATGGATTGGCTGATGTGAATTTGATTATTGACATGATTATTTATTTTACGGTAACCAGGTTACCATTGATGTAAAAATCTTTAAAAGTAAGATCCTTTGTGTAGTTTAAAAGATTGCCGCTTTTAACACCACTAAACTTGCAGTTTTCGATGACAACATTGGTAACCGGGCTTCTTTCATAACATTCGAACAATAAACCATAATTGCTCTTTTCACTTGTGACGTTTGAAACGAAAATATTTCTCACAATCGGTGTGAACTTTCCGGTATCACCTTCCTGATATTTAAACGAAACCAGTATAACCGCTTCTGTAACCTGACCAACCTTGATGTTTCTCATGTAAACATTTTCGATAGTGCCACCACGAACTGAATTTGTCTTGATGCGTAAAGCCCTGTCAAGGTTTGGACTATCCATGACACAGTTTTCTGCATAAACATTGCGAACAGATCCCGATGATTCACTTCCGATGACCACACCACCATGACCATCATTCATTCTGCAATCCTGTACAACGATGTTTTCACTTGGTACATTTACTCTGCGGCCATCATCATTCCGGCCTGATTTGATGGCAATGCAATCGTCTCCTGTACTAAAGTCGCAATTTTTGATCAAAACATTTTTACTGCTTTCGGGATCGCAGCCATCATTGTTGGGTCCAAAACTGGAAATTTTAACATTTTGAACTGTAATGTTCTCAGACAATACCGGATTGATTTCCCACATCGGAGAACGTACAATAGAAACACCATCTATCAGAATGTTTTTACATTTAACGAACTGGATAAAATTTGGACGCATATAATGGCCTTCTCCAAACACTCGTTGAGCTACAGGAATACCATCATCACCCATTTTATTCAACGTCTTAACACTTGCTGTCTGGTTTTTTGCAAGAGGATCTCTTGATCCTTTCCAACTCCACCAATTGGTATTGTCTGCCTGACCGTCGAGTTTCCCCTTACCTGTTACAGCGATATTTTCCTGCCCAATAGCATAAATCAAAGCAGAATAATTGTAACACTCTGTGCTTTCAAAACGAGTGAATACGACAGGTAAATATTTATTCGGATCTGTAGAGAATTTTATTGTTGCTTTATCCGCGAGATAAAGATTCACATTGCTTTTAAGATGGATAGCGCCGGTAAGGAAATCACCATCCGGTACAAACACTCTTCCACCACCTGCCTTGTTACAAGCTTCGATGGCTTTTTTGAATGCTTCTGTGCAATCAGTTGTTCCATCTCCCTTTGCTCCGTAATTAAGGATTGAAAAATCTTTAGCAGGAAAGACTGGCGCCTTGATGACAGCTAAAATATTTTTTAATTGTGCCCATCCTTTTGCAGCAGTAGCTGGATTTTGTTGCGTATTGCCCATCAGAAATGATAATGAAAATAAGGCGAGCAGCGCAGATGTTCTAAGTGTATTTTTATGATTCATACCTGTTTTTATTTAATGTTGCTAAATTAGTTTAAACATTGAGTGATTATTATTCTGATTTTGCTAAATACTATTCCTGAATTATAATCTTAGAATATCCTGATGGCAAAAAATACAGATCACATATCGAAAATTATAGTTCAAATATAAGTTAAAAATATGGTCTTTTAGTCGATTTTACCGCTTTTCGAGTTATCTTTACAAGAGTTTAAAATGGACAAACCGGAATAGCATAAAGCAAAAATGGTATATCAAGTGGTAGGGGTACCAGATATATTTGTGGATAATAAACCTATCAAAAGCAATTTTCGGAATGTCGCTGAAGCAAACGGTTAAATGATTGTTAATGTGATCTCTGAAAATTGTAATTCAAACATTTTTATCAAACAATTTTTAATTAATAAATTATGAAGTGTTTATACAAAAATTTAAAACAGGGTACTTATTGGTTTAAGTTTAGCATTCCACTTTTCTCCTTTATCATGTTGTTCAATGTGTCACTTATGGCACAAACAGTAGATATTAAAGGGGTAGTTACGGATGCTGCGACCAAGGAATCACTTCCGGGTGTAACTGTTAAAGTTGAAGGCAACAACTTAGTTGGAACAACAACGGACCTCAATGGAAATTTCAAGTTAAAAGTAAATGCAAAAGCAGAGAAGCTCTCTTTTTCATTTGTTGGGTATGTTACACAAAGTGTCGCAATTGCCGGAAGAGCCGTTATTAATGTCAGTCTTGAAGCTGATATTAAAAGACTCGATGAAGTTGTAGTTATTGGATACGGTACAATGAAAAGAAGAGACCTGACCGGTTCAATTTCTTCAGTAAGCGGAAAAGCGCTCCAAAGTATACCGGTTACATCAACTGCTCAGGCAATAACCGGTAGAATGGCAGGTGTGCAGGTTACAACGACTGATGGATCACCTGATGCCGACGTATTAATACGTGTACGTGGTGGTGGATCTGTAACTCAGGATAATTCGCCATTATATATTGTAGATGGTTTTCCTGTAAACAAAATCAGTGATATCGATCCCAATGATATTGGTAGTATTGATGTTCTGAAAGATGCATCTTCAACTGCTATTTATGGAGCCCGTGGTGCTAATGGGGTAGTTATCATCACAACAAAAAGTCCCCAGGGTGGCAAAACAACGGTTACATATAATGGATATGTACAGGTTAAAACATTACCCAAAGAATTAAAGGTGCTCTCTCCTTATGAATTTGCAATGTTGCAATACGAACTTGCTACGTTAAAAGGCTCTTCAGGTATCAGCGCTTACAATACTTATTTTGGTTCATTCCAGGATATAGATATTTATAAAAATCAAATTGGTACCGATTGGCAACGCCAGGTTTTTGGCCCTTCAGGCTTAAATGATGCGTTAAGTTCTCCAAATCATTTTTCTCAGTCTCATAACGTGAGTGTTATGGGAGGTACAGCAGCAACCAAATATAATCTGAGTCTTACCCATACCAATGATCCGGGATTAATGATTGGAACCGGTAACTCCAGAACTAACCTTAATTTAAGGTTATCACATGAGCTGTTGAAATCTTTGAAAATTGAATTCAATACTCGATTCTCAGAAACAGTTATTGATGGAGCCGGAACTTCAGATTATAGCAAATCATCTACTAAAATCAGGAATGCTGTTACCTATCGTCCGATGAATGGACTCGCTGATGTTATTCCTATAGATGAAAATGATATTTCAAGCGCTATTGATGTTACCAGTGGTCTGGTAGATCCTGTAACACTTGCACAACAAAGTTATCGTAAGCAACGCCAATTTGCGCTAAACATGAATGGTGCATTATCATGGAATATCCTGGACAACCTTGTTGCACGTACTGAATTTGGTGAGGACTATCATTATAATAAGGATAACTGGTTCTATGGACCATTGACCCTTACAGCAAAAAATAATGGTAATTTACCTTATGCTCAGATCATCACCAATACCAATCCCGGATACCGCTGGTCAAATACATTGAATTATACGATTAAAAATCTTACCGGCGATGATGAATTGAGTCTTTTGGCCGGTCAGGAGATTTTAAGTCAGAATACAACTTCTATAACAAGTACTGCCCGTCTGTTTCAGAATCCTGCAATTGCTCCTGAGAAAGCCTTTGCTTTAATGACATTGGGTTCACAGGAATACACAAACACGAATGAATCCTCAAATAATAATCTGGCTTCTTTCTTTGGAAGAGCAAATTATTCTTTACTGAAACGATACATGTTAACCGTGACGTTGCGTGCTGACGGTTCTACTAAATTTGCTCCTGGTCACCAATGGGGTCTTTTCCCTGCAGCAGCATTTGGGTGGCGTATCAGCGATGAGAAGTTCATGAAGAACCAGAAGGTTATCTCAAGTCTGAAGCTAAGAACAAGTTATGGGGAAGCCGGTAACAACCGTATGAACGATGACATGTGGAGAGCATTATATGCTTTGAGTTCAAACAAACCTATTGGGTTTAATGAAGTTCCTCAGCCTTATTATCAGGCAGCCTCTTCCATCCTTTATAATCCTGATCTGAAATGGGAAACTACGATTACCCGTAACGCTGGTCTTGATTTTGGATTGTTTAAAGATCGCCTCAATGGTACTGTTGATGTATACTGGAATACGACTAAAGACCTTTTGGTTCAGTCAACCATTCCTTCAAACACAGGATATTCAAGCCAGATGCGTAATATCGGACAAACTTCAAACCGTGGGGTTGAACTTACACTGAATGCCAACATCATTAATAAACCCGACTTTACTTTTGGGATTTCATTCAACATCGGTATGAACAGAAGTAAAATCGATAAGTTGGATGGTGTCAATTCAAAACCATTTAACTCAGGTTGGGCAAGTACTGACTTAAGAGAGCAGGATGATTATATTTTGCAGGTTGGTCAGGCAGTAGGACAGATTTATGGATATGTCTCTGACGGGATGTACACTGTAAATGATTTTAACTACAATGCAACGACCAAAAAATATACCCTTAAACCCGGAATTCCTAATGATGCCAATATTATCTCAGCTGTTAATTTTGGACCCGGTAGCATGAAACTCAAAAAACTGAGTTCAGATACCAGTATGCTTATCACTGCTGACAGAGATCGTACAATCATAGGCAACACAAATCCTTTGAATTCAGGCGGTGTAAATTTCAACGCTACTTATAAAGGATTCGACCTCTCTTTGTTTTTTAACTGGGTATATGGCAATAAAATTTACAATGCCAATAAAATTGACTTTACGACATATTGGAACAGGACATTTACCAATATGTTGAGTATGGTTAATTATCAGAACCGCTATAAATACATTGACCAGAATGGCGCTCTTGTGACAGACCCTGCAGCTTTAACTGCTTTAAATGCCGGTGCAACAATGTGGAGTCCATTTATGGGAAGACCGGTTGTTACCAGTTGGGCGATTGAAGATGGTTCATTCCTACGTCTGAACAATGTAACGCTTGGTTATTCACTTCCTAAAAAAATCATTTCTAAAGTTGGAATGACGCAGTGCAGATTTTATATGACAGTGAATAATGCATGGATATGGACAACCTATTCAGGTTTTGATCCTGAAGTAAGTACTGTTCGAGGCTCTCCTCTTACACCCGGTGTAGACTATTCTGCTTATCCAAAGGCACGTTCATACACATTTGGAATTAATCTTTCATTCTGATAATTAAAAAACTAAATATCTAATACTATGATTCGCAGGTTTATATATTTCATGGCTATAACAACGGTGTTGTTTACCTCATGTAAAAAATATCTGGAAACAGACTCACCTTCAACATTTTCAAACGATTATGTGTTTTCGCATGAATACGACATATTCAATGCAATAAAAGGTGTTTATGCTCTACTGACCATGGATGAAGGTTATTCAACCCGTTTATCCTATTATAACACTGTAAATTCAGATGTAGAAATGATCACTGGGGCTTCCGATGGTGGACGTCGTGATATTGCTGAATTTACCTGTAATACTTCAAACAGTGAAGTTTTAAAACCTTGGAATAATCTCTATCAGGCGATTAACCGTGCCAATGAGTGTATAAAAGGGATTAAAAACAGTCCATTGTATGGAACCAGTGCAAATGTTAAACAAATGTATGGTGAGGCAATGGCTTTACGTGCCCAGATGTACTATGAACTCGTTCGCAACTGGGGTGATGTACCTTATAAGGCAACACCAACTGTAGCCGGAGATAATTTCTACTTGCCAAGGACTGATCGCGATACGATTCTTACCAATTGTATCAATGATTTAATCAAGGCTGAACCCGACATGTTATATGCTGATCAATTGCCTGAAGGTATTGAGCGGATGAATCGTGGATTTGTTCAGGGACTGATTGCACGTCTGGCACTTACCCGTGGTGGTTATTCATTGCATTCTGATGCTACCGGGACAATGGTAATGAAAAGAAATGATGCAGATTACCTCAGTTATTACCAAATTGCCAATAAATATTGCAAACTTTTGGTTGCCAGTAGTAAACATACATTGTCACCTTCTTTCAAGACTATATTTATGAATGAATGTCAGTACATTACTCCTAAAAATAGTGATGTATTGTATGAAATAGCTTTTCCTGCTACTTATAGCGGTGAAGTAGGTTATTACAATGGGATTAAGATGGTTGCCGGTACACAGGCTTATGGAAGCGCCAGTGGTTCTGTTTGTTTTGCCCCTTCCTATTTTTACTCATTTGATACAACCGATACCCGTTTACCTGTAACTTGTGCACTCTATTCTCTTGATGGTACACTTAAGCAGGTAATTGCAAGTCCAACAGGTGGCATTACTCCCGGAAAATGGTGTAAGGCATTTATGTCAACTCCTCCCGGTGCAGCAAGCACTAAGGGAACAGGTATAAACTGGCCTATCATGCGTTATTCTGATGTACTGCTTATGTTAGCCGAAACGGAAAACGAAATCAACAATGGACCTACTGATGTTGCTAAAAATGCACTTACACAGGTCAGGCAACGTGCATTCCCTTCGGCTTTATTGGATACCAAAGTTACCCAGTATGTAACTGCTGCCGCAGCCAGCAAAGCCACATTCTTCAATGCAATTGTCAATGAACGTGCATGGGAATTTGGTGGTGAGTGTCTGAGGAAATTTGATTTGATTCGTTGGAATCTGTACGGAAAGAATATTGCAGCAACCAGATTGAAATTAATTCAAATGGGATTGGATACCCGTCTTGGAACAGGTCAGGGCGCTTATCTGACATTCCCCGATAAAGTTTACTGGAAATTAAATACCGATAATACACTTTCTATTGCCGGTCTCTATAAAAAACTTACAGTAGCTCCTACAGGTTATACAACTGCTAACTGGTTGTTGAATCTTGCTAATGCTGATGGAACAGCGCCTGCTTTCATTACAGATATGTTCAATGGATATACTGATAATACAGGAGTTGCTCCGGTACGCTATATTTTGCCTATTCACCAGTCTGTCATAGAGGCAAGTTTAGGTAATCTAAAGAATTATTATAATTATTAAGCTTGATACAACTAATGATTGACATCATGAAGACAAAAATAATAACCAAACACATCTTCTTTTGGCTGATTGCCATAGCGATGTTCATGGGTGCATGTTCAAAGAACCCAAGTGAAAATCCATTCATCAGACTTTTTATGCCTGTTGTATCAACCAGTCCTCAGGTTCAGGGTAACCAGATTACCTTTTCCTGGTTGAAAATAACAGGTACGGCTAAATACAAAATCGATATCAGTCGCGATACTACTTTTACAACTATTGACAGAACAGTAACTGTAGGTGGCGATACAACATCAGTCGTATTTGCCAGTCTTTTATGGAATACCAGTTATCGTATTCGTTTGCAAGGGCTGGCTACTGATCCAACTAAGAATTCAAAGTATGTATTGGTGGATGTAAAAACAGGTTTGTTTCCAACGATTTTAACTGTTCCAACTACCAATGACTTAACAGACTATTCAATTGTAGTACGTTGGACGAATACAGGTGCTGCAGCTACTTCGATAAATGTTAACAAAACGGATGGAACACTCGTTAAAACAGTTTCCATAACGGCTGGCGATATTACGAATGCGTATAAGGAAATCCAGGGTCTGGCGGGTACCACCACTTATGTGATTACTATTTATAGTGGTACAACACTACGTGGAACTCAGAATTATACCACTACTGCAACGCCAAATCTTGGAACTAAGGTTATTGACCTCAGAAGTATTACAGGCAGGCCAACACTGTTAACAGATACAATGGCAACAGCTGCTTCAGGAACTGTCTTTGTATTGCGTCGTGGTGAGACTTATACCTGTAACACTGCCACTATGGTATTGACAAAATCAATCAAAGTTCTTTGTCTACCAGGTTTAGGTACACCGGCTCAGTTGAATTATTTGAATGAGACTGATATCTCAGGTGCAATAGACTCAATTAAATTTAAAGATGTATCTATTTCAGGATTAAAGAGCGATGGGATAAGTAAGGTGGCTTATATGTTCAATACTACATCCGGATACAATTGTGTTGTCGGGATTATAAGTTTTGAAAATTGCACAGTCAAATCATTTGGTAATGCAATTGTTCGGTTACAGACAGGTGCAGCTCCATGGGGTATCGTTAATAAAGTGTATGTAAATAATTGCATCATTTCTGATATTGGTATTGCAAGCGGGTATGGAATTTTCCATGCTGCAAATGGTAGTGCAAATGGAAATAAAATCAATGATTTTGAAATTCAGAGTTCAACCTGTTATAACTTTGGAAAAGGTATATTGATAAACAGTATGGCAAATTCAGCATCAGCTCTTGTGAATAATTGTACATTTAATGACATGACAACCGGTGGAAACTATTTCATGGACTTTAATACATACACTGTCGCTTCTGTAAATATCACTAACAGTATATTTGGTAAGACAAAAGATCCGCTTCTTACAAGAGGGGTTAGGGGTAGTGCTACTACAACTGTTAATAATAACAATAATTATTTTACAACTGATTATGTGGTAACGACCAATGCCATTCCCGGCTTAAATGCTTTCAATGGTCTTTCAACAGACTTGTTCACTGATCCAACTAATGGTATATTTACTTTTAAAACTACCAGTTTTGCGGGTAAAACAAGTTCAGGGGATCCACGTTGGAGATAAGTAAGGAGATGTTTCTATAATCGAAAGGAGTGTTTGTATCTCCTTAAGAACTTTTAAGTACTTTTATTTAATGAGCCACGTTATTTAATTTACGTGGCTCATTAAATATTATTTTTTTATTCATCCTGTTGAAGTTTATTGAAATTGAAAAAGTTACTTTTTATCCTACTGAGCTTTGTTTTACTTTCTTTTATCTCATTTCAAAAAGAGCAAATCTGTATCTACATGATTGGGGACTCTACAATGGCAAATAAACCCTTAAATGATAATCCTGAAAGAGGATGGGGTCAACTGTTTCCAAGGGTCTTCAACGACAAGGTGAAAATTGAAAACCACGCCATGAATGGAAGAAGTACCAAAAGCTTTATTGATGAAGGAAGATGGGACACAATCATGTTAAAACTCAAAAAGGGGGATTATGTCTTTATCGAATTCGGTCACAACGATGAAAAGAAAGAAAACCCAAAAGTTTATGCAGAAGCACATACGGACTATAAAAAGAATCTGGCAAAATTTATAAACGATAGCAGACTAAAGGGAGCAATACCAATACTGATGACTCCAGTGATGAGACGTCGCTTTGATGAGAAGGGAAACTTTTTTGATACACATGGAGAGTATCCCGATGCAGTCAGGGAGTTGGCCAAAGAAATGAATGTGCTCTTTATCGACATGCACAAGAAGACTGAAAAACTGATTAAAGATTATGGAATGGAAGGTTCAAAAGCCATGTTCCTATACATAAAGCCCGGAGAATATCAATCATTGCCAACCGGGAGAGTTGACGATACACATTCATCAGAACTGGGAGCTTTAAAAAATGCTCAACTTGCTGCTGAAGGCCTTAAAGAACTGGGGATTGATCTTAAAAATTATTTGAAACATGAATAAATATCTGTCTGGAATATTATTAATCTCTCTTTTAGGATTATTTCCTTCAACGATAGATGCTCAAAAGCAGGAGACAAACATTTCTAAAGTGTGGGTAGCCGATAATGGCGATGGCACATATAAGAATCCAATTCTTTATGCTGATTATTCAGACCCAGATATCGAAAGAGTCGGTGATGATTATTATATGGTTGCATCCAGTTTTAATTGTTCTCCGGGGTTGCCAATATTACATTCGAGAGATTTGGTTAACTGGAAAGTAATAGGATACGGCTTTCAAAAACAAGTACCCATTGATGTCTTTGACAAACCACAACACGGTAATGGCGTCTGGGCTCCTGCCATTCGTTTTCATAAGGGTGAGTTTTATATTTATTATCCTGATCCCGACTATGGAATTTATATGATTAAGGCTAAGAATCCTGCAGGTCCATGGACTCATCCTGTTTTAATTAAAGAAGCCAAAGGATGGATCGATCCTTGTCCTTTGTGGGATGAAGACGGAAAAGCATGGTTGGTTTCAGCTTTGGCCGGTAGTAGGGCAGGGGCAAAGAGTGTGATGGTGATCAGTAAAATGAATGCTGAAGGAACAAAATTAATAGATGATGGAGTCATTGTGTTTGACGGTCACGCAAAACATCCAACAATTGAAGGTCCAAAAATCTATAAAAGAAACGGATATTATTACATCTCAGCTCCGGCGGGTGGAGTCCCAACAGGTTGGCAACTCATCCTGCGCTCTAAAAATATTTATGGCCCCTATGAAGAAAAGATCGTAATAGATCAGGGCAAAACAAGTATCAATGGACCCCATCAGGGTGGCTGGGTTCAAACCCAAAGCGGAGAGTATTGGTTTGTTCATTTTCAGGATAAAGATGCCTATGGACGCATTATTTGCCTGGAACCAATGAAGTGGGTTAATGACTGGCCGGTAATTGGAATCGATAAAGATGGAGACGGTAAAGGTGAACCTGTATTGACCTATAAGAAACCCAATGTTGGTAAGACATATCCAATCACCACTCCACTTGAGTCGGATGAGTTTAATGCTCCCGGATTAGGATTTCAATGGCAGTGGCAGGCAAATGCACAACCCAACTGGGTCTTTACGACGGG